>JGI26049J44785_1000769_pt1 | contig 17253 bp, 15 predicted proteins | sample HigsolmetaGSP11D_FD_44785 | JGI IMG/M metagenome (IMG submission 44785)
AGTACCTGTTTACCGTATATCTGTCCCTGATTATATGAATTGATTCCTATAAAACTTTTTCTTTTGCTGTTCGGTTCATCATTTAGTACTGTTACAACCGGAATCCCTTCTTCATCCGCCAGATTGATAAGATTTGCTATTTCCTCTTCGCCGTTGGGTTCTATGATAATACCGTCCACTTTATAGGATATTGCCATTTTCATTAAATCTTGCAGGGAATAAGTGCTTGGAAGATTACCCCCTATTCGTTCGACATATATATCTAATTCGTTTCCTTTTTCATATGCTCCCTCATAAATATCTTTCCAGAAAGGCGCGTCCGCTTCTTCGGAAATAATAGCATAATGATATTTATATTTATGGTAATTTAAATTATCGGCAAGCCCTAATTGGGATAACCGATTTTTATATAAAGCCATTCCTGTCAAAATAATAAAAGCTCCGACAGATATGCTGACAATAGCAGCCAGCATAATCACCTTATTTTTCTGTTTTCTTTTAACAATTTTTAGCATATTTTACCTCTTATTGCTTGTGACCATAAAAATATTTTAGAAATATATATAAAAGAATATCATATTATTTTAAATTTTTCTATAATTTTTACAGTGCAATGAAAAATTAGCAAGTAACAATTTCCAATTTATAGAATATGATAAAATAACCGCTGTATATAAAATTTTATAGAGTGAAAAGGAAGTGCCTCTATGGCTATAAGAATTTTTATCGATCAAGGTCATAATCCGACCGGATTTCATAATGCAGGAGCAACAGGAAACGGTTTATTGGAACAGGATATTACTTATCAGGTAGGGATTTACCTTGCCAATTTACTAAATAACGACTCAAGATTTGAAGCCCGTGTATCAAGGCCTACCCCTACCACAGTTCTTGGTACAAATAATGCAACAAGTCTGTATGAAAGGGTACGTATGGCCAACGAATGGCCGGCCAATTATTTTTTAAGCATCCATTGTAACGCAAATCCAAATCCTGCCATAAACGGTACTGAAATATACATCTTCCAGTACGGTACCCAGGCAAACTGGCTGGCACAGCATGTAATGGACGGCATTGTGCAGATTGCCGGTACAAGAAATAACGGAATAAGAGTCAATCAGACTTTATATGTTCTTAGGCGGACCACCATGCCTTCAATATTGGTTGAACTGGGTTATTTAACAAATACCTCCGACGCAGCCAAACTTCGTGATAACCAATATCAGTTTGCCTATGGTATGTATATAGGCATTCTCAGGTACTTCGGTTTTGCGCCAGAATAAACCTGTAATATCAGGTGTTTTAAAGTTTTTTAAAGTAATTGAATATAGCAGCCTTTATGAAAAACCTGTGCTTAAAACAGATATTCTAAAATCTATCATATTAAACCTAATTTTTTATAATTAAATAAGTAAAGAGAGTGTTTATTAGGCTGCGATAAGAAGTTTTTGCTTCATACCGGGTTTAATAAAACACTCTCTTTTGCATTTGTAGTTTACAGATTATTTATAGATTTATTTTCATACTCCAGAAACTAATAGTCCTCCCTTAATCCGAATTCGGCAGATTCAACCCATTCCTCCGGTCGGGAAACCATTTTAACAAACTCTTCAAATAAAATCAGATGCTGATTTTCCTCATTTATTAAAAATTTCAACAGCTCCTTATCCTTGTCATTATCAGCTTCTTTAAGCATATCCTGATACAGCTTTATGCTTTTTTCTTCGATATCGACTGCCAATCTGTATACATCAAGCTGTGTTGTCTTAAAAGTATTTTTAACATCAAAATTTTTAAGTCCGTTAAAAACTTCTTTTATCTTGTCAATATTAGAGTTGTCAAGTACGTAATCTTCATCATTCAGTCTTTTTCTTAACAGCTTCTCATGTTCTTTTTCGGCGTCCGCAAGCAGGTTGAAAACTTTAAAAAGCTCATTATCCTTATTTTTATTAGCCTGTTCCAGGTAGTATTTCTGTCCTTCAATCTCAAGCTGTATGGCAAGTTCCAGGGTCTTTTGCATATTTTCGCCTCCTTATATCCTATAAGTAATTTTACCTTACTGTAAAAACTATATTTTGCTTAAGATTTTATAGAAATAAGCAGTTTACTTATGATACGGCTCAGCGTATCAACAATTACCTCAAACACAGTTTTGAGTATACAATCTCGATTTAATTATACTCTACCTGTAAGAACTTCATAGGCTTCTTTTTCTAAAAGCCCATGATTTAATAGTATTTCTGCCACTTCCCTGCCGAACTGTGCCAGGTCATTTCCTCTTAAGCGAGCAGTAAAAATAATTTCTCGGGCAGCATTTATGAGTTTTTCTTCACGTTCTATCATATACCATACAGCTCCTTTCTTATGAATGGAGTTATTATAACGTTTATTTTATAAAATTTAAAGGGCCATTAATAGCAAAATGGAGATTTGCTTGTTAATAGATAAATCCCCACTAAAAATTCATTTCATATTTTTTGAATCTGGTAAGTATCAGTTTCATTTTCTATCAACACTCTATCAACAAAAATAAAAAATTGTTGATAGAATGTTGATAGATTTATTTTATTTTTTCAATAAATATACCCTGTATCTCTTCTCACCTTTAGGTTCTAACAACGCTTCTTCCATCATTTTATCTAAATAATATTTTGCTTTTCTTTCACTGCATCCGCATAATTCTCTAACTTTAGTATTGTTGATAGAATTATTTTTTTTGAGATATTGAATTATCATATCTTTAGCTCTAATATATTCTATTTCCTTATCTTTTATATATCCAACATCATCGCCTAAACTGTAATACACTTTTTCTGTAAGAATATATTTTTTAAATCCATTTCTTTCTACATATCCATAATTTATAAGTTCATTCAAAACTCCTTGAGTATCTTCTAAAGATAATTGAGCATGTTTAGATGCATCTTTTAAAGTTATAGTTCCATTATCTTTTAAATATTTTAATATCATTATTTGACTTGTACTAAATATTATTTGATTTTTATCTTGTTCTTCGATTAAGAATTTAGTAAAATTTTTGTCTTCAAGATTACTTTTTAATGTTAATGTAACTGCTTCACTATACGTACTATATGTAGGTAATGGTTTTCCAAAAAAAATCATGTCTCTAAATATTATATCTACACCTTGTCCTGATCTTTGAACATATTTTAACTTCTGTAATGTTTCTGCGATGAGTTTATTTCTTGGAATAGATGGATGTGTTATTATGTTATTTTCATTTATACCTTCAGGAAATCCTCCAGGATTTTCAATTACAATTTTATTAGAATAGTGTTTTACATAAATAGCTCCATTGCTTTGATAATCTCTATGGCAAATAGCATTTAAAATGGCTTCTTGGAATACATTTTTAGGAAAATCTTTAACTTCAAGTCTAAATAAACCTATTTGTATATTTGTTATATAATTACTACTCTCTATTATTTCTGTTAATCTATCCAATGCCGATATAATAGGTACTTTCAAATCTATTCTTTTATCGTATTCTGTCTTATTAATATCACTATAATGCAGATATATTATTTCAGCTTGAGGTATAGTTCTGTTTATAGAACTTTCTTTTCCAACGAAAAGCATACCTGCAACAGTTAATTTTATCTTATTATCCTTCTCCTTAATGAGATGTAAATCTTTTAAAAAAGATTTATCATCCATTAATGGTAAAGTAGACTCTGGATCTCTTATTTTTAATTTTTCTTTTATTTTATAAACTTCTAAACTATCAATATCTTCCTCGCTGGAATCTGCTTTTGAACTCAACATCTATTTTTTCACCTTTTGATATTACTTCTTTTATATCCATACTTTTAACCTCTCTTGGCATAGAATAGTTTATTTTATTATATTATTACTAAATATTATAACAGTAAACAAGAAACCAAGTCATTATTTGACTTGGTTATCTATTTGCTAAATCCGTATATATTTTCTCAACACTGTCTAAAATATTGTAACATTTATCTTTATATTCTCGTAAATCCTTTTTATTATCTTCTTTTATAAACAATTTAAACTCTTGCTTATCTCGTAGTATTACACCAAAATCATATCCGGTATTTATTTTAAAATCAAATAAACATTCATTCAATGTACTCATCCTGCTATTATATTTGACTACATTACTTTGTTAAGACATAACAATCACCTTTATACAATACAAACCTATACTAATATATCCATCTTATAAGTAAATTATAATTCTTTATTGATAATATTGTCAATATTTAACAACTTTATTCTCGAATGCACAAATAAAATTGTATTGACAAGTACAAAGTATTTTGATATTTTAACTTTGACGGAGGGAATAATTCCTGTACCGTCACAACTCGCAGGAGCTTTATCTATGCGAGATTTTTTATTTTGCATAGATTTTTACAATAATAAAGTTTTAATAAGATGTCATTATTAATGAAAATTACTTTATTAGATATAATAAAATTGTGTAAAGACTTAAGACACAAGGTTTTGAACAAATTTATAATAAATAAAATTAAAAACTATGGGTAAGGAAGTACGTCTATGAGGACTGTAGATACAAAAATAATATATAATAAGAATGGTTGGCTTTTACACCTTGTCAGAACAAGAGATGGGATACTGGATACCATAACCTTACAATATCCCATGAAAACTGGTATTAAATCCGTAACAAAACGAAATAGTTTTCCCTTTTGGCTGGGCAGCACAGAAAATGCTTGAGGCTTTTATTAATTTTATATAGTTAGTAGTTTTAGTATATACATAAGGCTTTGTTGATTTTTAAATTGACAAGGCTCTTTCTTTTCTTATATCAAAATTTATAACAAGGACGGATTTTTGCATAAAAAAAAATTTATATACTTAATTAGGGATAATTATGTTTTATAGTTAAAAAATCCTAATTATTTGCGTTTATAACTTCTATTGTTGATAATGCTCCGTTTTTCTATCCATTTCTCGCTTCTCATAACTTATCTATTGTAGACTGCCTGGTTTTAAAATCGTATTCATGCTAAATTACGTTTTTTAATATATTTTTCTCTGTTTATAATTCTATTAATTGATATTAATACAAATTAATATAAACCAATTGTAATTAATACATATTAACTTGTATTAATCGGATTGTTTTAATACTACCAGTTTAAAATTTCTCTAAATTACTAATTCCCCAAAAATAAAATCTATAGTCTTTTTTCTATAAACTTTAATTTAAAATCGTATTCGTTTTTAGAAACGTCTTTAAGGCAAAAAATAAGGACTATTTCTATTAAAACAGCCCAATTAACACGATTTTAAACATCTATACGTTTTTAAAAACACTTTTTATCGAAAATATCTCCAGTAACAACTCATAAATATAATATGTATGTCGAAGCAGCCAATACTGCACGACTCAATAAACCTACATTTTCTTTAGTAAAGATGAAAGAAGTTTTTTATTATGGCAACTAAATTTATATTAACAGCACAAAGTGCTGATGAGAGCTTTTATGTATAGCGGGTAATTAATGTCCGCTTGATGATTTTAGAAGGATTTTATTATGAGACAGCCTAAATAAAATAGGCTGTTGGGAAGCGAATTTCATTTTATAATCCGCAGCCTCAGACTGCGGATTATAATTGGTTAAAGAAAAATAATTATGTGTGTATTACCCCGTTAATGTGAATATACTAAATGTTTCTTAAAAGAGTCAAGTATTTTAAGTTATCTTATGCAATTTTTTTATAAAGCACATAACTATATCCCTTTAAACCAAACCTTTGTAAAAGTTCTTTATTAGCTTTACGATATTCAAAATCATATTTATCAATCAGTGCAGGAATAAGCCTTTTATAGTTAATATATTTTGTTTCTTTTTCTACTATTTCTCCATCTATTACATTTTGTTTAGCATAAATATCATCCAATATAACATAGCCTTTTTTCATAATCTCTTCAACTACATAGCTTTCTATTAAATCTTGTACTTTTCTTGTAAAGCTACTGAATTCACAGTCCTTATAAATGTCTCCAGCAACCTGTTTGTCATAAATATTTTCTATTAATACCTTGCTAACTGTCTTTATAGAACTATATCCCTTTTTTAACATCTTATTTGCCATTTCATCTGATTTTTGTATAACTTCACCTAAAGGAGGTACTGTATAAAAGTTAATCATCCTTTGTCCTTGTTTTTTTGCAATCTCTTTAGCATTATCTAAAAGCGCTTCTGGCACATCTTCTTTAGGAACTTTGTTTATTAGTTTCAAAGCACAAAACAGATTTATATATTGGTTTGCCTGCTTTACATTCATCCCCTGTCTACCAGCTAAATATCTGTTTGAAAAAAAGAAGACATTCTGTCCGTCAAGACTGAATTTATCGAATGTAATATTCTCTAAACCTATCTGATTAATCTCTGCCAATACCCTTATGCCCCAACGTATAGTTTTATTTAAGTCTTTATATTGCTGTAGAAAAGATTTATTAAATAAGCTATTTAAATTCTGTATATATTTATGCTCTTGAGATTTTTTCCATCTTTCATCTGACATTTCAATAGAAAATTTCTGACATAAATACTTAACAGCTTCTATAAATGAAATAGACTTCATTTTGCATACTATGTCAATAACATCCAATCCATTTTCATTATGAAACTTACAAAACGGTGAATTACAAAAATATTTATAAATACCTTGTTTATTTGTAATTACAGCCGAAGGGTGAGTATCATCATGGAAGATACATCTAAAAGCTGCATTAGATTCTGTTTTAATTTCAAGAATTTCTCTTATATCCTGCCTTCTTAAATATTCAACAATTTCTTCAATAGTATTAAATTCTTTAGTTTCCTGCTCTTTAGAAACAACTATATCCGTAACCTCTTTAAAAACTGATGGGTTGCTTTTTCCTTCAAACATATTATTCTCTTTATTATCAGCCTAAATTTTATTAGAAAAATTATTTTCTATAGTCTGAAAGTCTAACTGTAAAGCCTTTGCAATTTCCTGCTGCGTATAGCGAAGATGAGAATCAAATTTTATACATTTTATTCTAAATGGATTCGATGGATCTTTTAAATGCAAATAATTAGGAATACGGAGTATCCTGTTTAAATCTACAATATTTGGATCAGTGTTGAATTTATTGATTATAGCTTTTTGTATTGATTTAAATAAACTTAAATTCTGATTTTCTTTTTTCAAGAGCCAATAAAAGTGGAATCCATTTTTAGTTTCAACAATAATAGATGGTTCAAGCTCAAATTGCTGTAATTGCATTAAAAATTTGCATTTAACCCCTTCAATTTCTTCTTCATTCCTATACCTTACTATTTCTTCTCCATTTTCATCAACTCCAATAACTTCTTTGCCAAAATCAGCATCTCCAAAATGTGCTGTAAGAGAAGTTATATCTTTACTTCTTTGCCCTCCGTTATTTACTACGAAGAATATGCCACATCCTTTTCCTTGGTATCTTTTAAATACCATTCGCATAAACTCATACTCTTCTTCAGTATCAAGCATAAGACAATTTTCACTTTTAGCAAATGCTTTAGTACTATCTTGAGCCATTCTAAAAAATACAGGTTGTCCTAATTCCTTAAAAGCAAGAAGAAATTGAAAATCATCTATTTGTAAATCTTTTCTATTATATATATCTATATCAAACACTTTGACCACCACCTTTGAAAATTATGTAAATGGCTCTTCTAACAATAATTGGTGGTCTTATTAAAGGCGAAAAAAATAAAAGCCCTATTCAAATTACATTTTGAATCCGACTTTATCATTCTTATAACTGTTATCTAAATTAGTTTTCCTTTGATGTTTTTACTGTATCAAAACAAAAAGCCTTATGTCAAGTTTTACATACTTTTTGTTTTTTGTGAAAAAAGTACAACAATAAACTCCTAAATAGTGAGTAGTAGTAGGGGGTTATTGTTGTACTTATTAACCAGTAATTTATTTTATCTATATTTTTATTTTAAAGCCTTGTTTATAAGTTTTTCTATATACTTTTTATCATCCCTTTGTAGAAGAACATTGCACTTCTCGAGTTCTTTCTTTGTAATAGTGCCTCTCCAGCTTTCCTTTATCTCTGATAGGCGGGTAGGAGTTACAATAAAAGAATTAAGTATTACGTTGGGATTAGTTTTGCATAAATTAGCTTGTAGCTCTTTTATTTTCTTGTACAACTGTATTTTGGGGTTTTCCTCTCCCCCCGAGATACTCCTTATTCCCTTTGGATCAATAAATGCAATATACTGCTTGCTTCCCTCTATAATCCACATTATGAAATCTGGATAAAAGTTCCCGGCTTCAAAAAAACCTATGCCTGACTTTGCCTTATTTCTCAAAAGATAAAGCTCTTTATCATTAAAGAAATCCTTATTTTTTGTGCAGTAATCTCTTAAATCCAAAACAAACTGCCTTTCCCCTTCGTTAAGCTCAACTGGACTTACTGAAATATTATCCTCATTCTTGTCAACATGAATGAGAGGGGAATACAGATGCTTTTCAAAATCAATAATATCAAAGGTTCCATGAGAAAAACTTTCCATATTAAGTCCTTCAACTGACTTTCCCTCTGAAGCCTTTCTTAAAGCATCTACCAATGAATCAAGCCTTGCTTTTATGGTTTCCTTTTTTCCATCATCATAAACTGTTATGCTGTACTCTCTAACAAAATTTCTATCGTCTTTTTCTAAACCACGATATTCAAGATTCGGCAGTTCGTAGGATTGTCTCATGTAATTATAAAATGCTTCACAATATTTTTTAAGAAGCACCGTAGTAATCTCCTGAAAGCGCATATAACTTCTAAAATCTTTGATTTTAAGGTCGTCTTCGGGAATCATAAGTATATACCAAGTATCATCCTGCATAATCTCTCTCAATATTACCTTTGGTATGTTCAAATTGTACCATGATTTTTCATTTTTAAATCTTTCAAGCTCGAAATATACCTTGTCAAAGTCTACAAAAGCCAAATGTTCAGGCTTTAAGGTATCTATATGTTTGTTTACATTATCAGGTGAGCCTGATTTATCATCGCTGGAAATATATTGTATCCTCTGATAATAGTCAAGAACTATCTTCTTCATACCAGGGTAAGACGAAGGCAAATTAAGTACTGGCCTTGGTCCTTTTCGTTTAAAATCCAGCCCTTCCTTTAATTTAAGTGTTTTTAATCTATTTAATTTTTCTTCATCTAAATTTATTACCGTTTGCACAAAATAGTTAATCTTGTTTTCTTCATCAGGCATACCTTCTTCTTTTAAGTATTCCTTAAATTGCTGCATATAGTCCGCCCTAACGCCAAAAACATTAAGCGTTTCCACTAAACTTATAATGCTTTGAAACTTTTTAGAAAGCAGAGTTGAAGGAACATTCCCTGCTTTCTTACTTCTCTTTAAGCAGAATTCATAACCTTTTAATCTGACACCACGTCCAAATAGTTGAATAACCTCCGAACCTTCTTTTTTGCCCATATTCATAAGTCCCATGGTACTAACACGCCAGCTGTTCCAGCCTTCAGAAAACTTCTTTGAACCTATTAGTACATTAATAGTAGAGTTAGTTTCATTGATGCTTCTAAACAATGAGCTTGAAAAATCACGTTTTTCTGTATTAAGTCCAATATCTTCGCACAACTTTATAAGTTTACTGCTGTCACCAACATTTATGCAGCCAAAATAGTTTTCAGCATCTCCAACTTTTAATCCTATTTCTCCATCTGTTCCATTTAAAATATCTATATGAAGCTGTGCCCCTGGTATTGCATCTACAAATATAATTTTAAGCATATCCATGAAAATAGCATCTTGAGATAAGCCTTTACCTTTAAGGTAGAAAAAACTGTCTCTAAATATCTCCCTGTTTTTACTATCAAGTAGCCCAGCATTACCACTTAAAAGCCTCTGTATATTATCTACTGTTTTATTTCTTTCATTTTTAATAAACCTATCAAAAAACAATAATATATCAATAACATCAGATACATTCTTTTTATTCTCGGTTCTAACGGCATTTACAGTACTACCTACAAATACTAAAAGAGGTTTTTCTATCATAAAAGGATTTAAAGCTTCCGTGTTTTCTTCATATATTTTAAGCTGCTGATAAAACATCATAAGACATGCAGTAAGATACAAATTTCGCATATCCTCATCTTTGTCATCTGCAAGGTTTAAAATATTATAATCCTTTCCATATCCATCACCATGGAAATACCTATAGGAATAATCAAAAATGATACACTTTGCGTATTCCTGTATAAGTTTAGAGTCATTTTTAACTGCCTGACCAAAGGTAGCAGAATACTCAAAGGAAAATCCCTTCTCACATAAAGTATCTCTTTTTTGTTTCCAGTCCTTTCCGCTGCTTCCCCTGTGTCCTTCATCAACTAAAACAAGATTATTCTTTTCAAAAAAATCTACTGCTACTGTTTTTTCCTTGGCTTCATCCTTAAGTTTATGAATATCAATGATTTCTATTTTTTTCTCACTATTTGTTAGTAATCCTCCAGCATTTTTATCAAACAGCTCGGCTTTAAATCCCGATAACTCAAGCTCTATAAGGTGCTGGTTTGAAAGCCCCTCGCTTGGAGTTAAAAGTATTACTCTGTTTATTTCCCTTTCTCTGCCGTGGAGTTTTAAATAATGCATATATTGAAGTATATTTATGTGCATAATAAGCGTCTTACCAGAACCCGTTGCATTCCAAAAGGCAAGTTTATTTAAATCTTCCAAAGTATATTCATCTATCCTGTCAGCCTTTTCTTTATCACTATTAAAACTTCTTACATATTCATTTAGTTCTTCCAAAAACTTATTAGGTTCAGAAAAATACTTATCAAGATAGATTTCAGAAAAAAGCAGAGAAAGATATTGAAAATACTTCCATTTAATTATATATCCCCTTTTTTCTGATATACGGAATGTATGTTTTACTATATTTTCATCATACTGTATAAGTTTACCCTGTGGAATAGCACATTGGCTGGCAAACTGCTCAATTAGTTCCTTGCAGTATATGGTATTGTTATTTTCGTCATATCCCTCATTTTCTACTTTCTTTATTTCACTTGAAAGTTCTTCAAATGAATTTACTCCAAAAAGATTAAGCATATACTGATTAAGCACTAATTTTTTATAAAACTCCAGTGAGGAAGCCTGTTTCTTTTTTGTCTGCTTTTTTGTTGCCACAAGACCACCTCCCTATATATCCTGAACATCAAACATTAAACGCTTGAATTCTTCTTCTATAAGCACAACCTTCCAAGTTTCGTCATCCTGTTTTATATTCATAAGGTTATTATCCCCATTTACATAAATTCGGTTGTATTTATTTTTTTGTGTGCTGTATCCTTTTATTTTAAAATATGCATCAAGTGCAGCATTATCCTTTGCAATATCCCCCGTTAAGGTACGCCAGATAATAAGCACTTTATCACCTGAAAGTGTATTTCCTTCTACAGCTTTAAAAGTATATTCTCCATTGCCAAAATCCTTTGCTTTTAATTTTACTGCACCTATGATTTCTGAATTTAAATCTGGTTCAGTATCAAAGCTCTCTTTTGCATTTATATTTGTAACTATGAGACCTAAAAGGTAGTTAAATGTTTCAACTAAATCAACATTGATTTCCTTTGTTTCTAATCCATCTGCTATTTTCATCTTATAATCAAAAGGATTTGAAAACTTATCAATATTTAAAAGGGACACACTGCCTCCTGCTTCCTTATCCAGCATATATGAAAGAATATATTGCTCTCTTATATCTTTATATTCATCAAGTGCTATCTGCTGTTCCTGCGTTCTCTTTATTTCAATGTTGTTTAATGTATCCTCGTAGGACTCAAGCTTTATGTATTTGAACATGTGGCTTATACCTTTTCTGCTCGTAGGTCTATCTAATAACCATGAATCAGAGTATGTAATTTTTTTTACTCTCTCCAATAACTTATTTTCAAAATAGTCGCCCATTTCAACAGCAATATATTTTCTTTTTATACCTTCCTTGTTTCCATATACTATAGAATGTACTGTTGATCCCGAACCAGCAAAAAAGTCAAGTACTATTGAATTATTTGAGGAACACATATTTACAATTCGTTGAATTAATTTTATAGGTTTTTTGCCATTTGGGAATTGCACACCCCCCTCATTATGCAAATTATTTATTCCAATATCTAACCAAATGTCTCCTAAAACCCTTGCAGGAAACATTTGCCCATCAAAATCCTTTAAATACTGTGAAGCAAAGAGTACTTCTTCAGCCTTGTATACATATTTTAACATTCCTGTTGCTGTTTTTATGAGTCTAAATTTATCATCTTTAGGATTATTCTTTATTTCTTCACTATCATTAACGGCTGTTCTAAATATTCTATGAGCATTTTTAATTCTGAATTCATTATAAATTTCCTTGTTATTAATATCGATACCTCTTTTTAATGCTGCATTTTTCAATAAAACTCTTTCCCATTTAGTATAGTCAGATGGTTCTTGTTCATCCCATTCAATAAAATTTGTATATCGGTCAAAAACATCATCCCAATCAGCAGGTTCATATTGCGGTTTTAGTTTGGAAATCTTATTATTTTTTGATATTATAATTAAATACTCTTTAAGTTTGGGAATTTTATCTTCTATATGAGCCATTTTCATACCACTTAAATGGGACATCTTAACAGCAACTGTATTAACAACATTTTCCTCTCCAAAAATATTTTCTACTTGGCATAGTAATTTATTTATCTCTCTATCATCAATACTAATACAAAGCCATCCATCATTACTCATTAAACTTTTTGTAATTAATAGTCTATCATACATCATACTTATCCATGATGAATGTTTAAATGAATCCTTATATAAAAATCCATCATTGTCTGTATTATACGGAGGATCTATATAAACGCACTTTATCTGTTCCTTATATCTTTCCATCAACAAATTTAATGCCTGAAAATTCTCGCTTTTTATAAGAAGCCCATCTGTTTTGTCATCTATATCCTTTATACTTTCAATCAGCCTCTCTTTAAACTCTTCACTAAAAAAAGCAGTATCAAGTACAAGATATGGATTGGCTTTTAAAAACTCTACTGTCAAAGGTTCGTTGTATCCTTCAAGTTCCTCAATTACAAAAAGTTTTTTCCATTCCTCAATCTGTTTTTTATTTTCAACTATTTCTGTGTAAAAATTTTCATCTATTCTATCAAGGGTTATGCAGTAATTTGCTTCAACTACAAACTTTTTCTTAAGCCAAAGTTTCTTTTGAAAGTTTTCTATTTGTTCAAGGAATGAAATAATCTTATAACCTATGTTTTTAATTACCTTAATTTTGGTTATATACTGCTCTATACGTACCTCATGCTCGGTATCAAGGTCATCTAAAAACATGACTTCATTTTTAAGGTAAAAATCAAGCTCCCTTCGCAAAAATCCACCTAAATCCTTATGAATAAAATAGTCAAAGGTATTACGTGCCGTATAATCTGTTAAATGTTTTTCTAAAATTGTCCTTTTAGGATTGGATTCGGTGGGTTTTAATTTAAATATTTCTATGAAATTACGATATTTTACACCTTCGTTGGTAAATATTTCGTTTATCTTTTTAACAGCATTATCAATTAAATCCTTTTGCTTGCTCTCATGTACCTTATATTCAAATTGTATATAAAGCTCATTATTTTCTATTTTTAAAGGTTCTTCTTCATAGAGTACAAACTTGCGTTCTTTATCTTTGTCTGATTTATTGTTATCTTTTTCTGTAGATGCTTCTATAAGCTTAAAATGTACCTTTTTACCTTCTGGTAATGTAAAAGTGTAGTCCCTAAAGTATTCAGTGGTTTTTATGTAGTATTGGTCGGCATTAGCCCAATAAAGTTTAACTTCCTCACCTTCGTAGGGTATTGCATATACGCCCTGTTTATAGCGACGCTGTGATATAAAATCACCATTGCTGTAATAACGGCTGAAAAAGTCTGTAAGATGAGAATATATTTCTTCCTCCGCCTTTTCTATATCCATTCCCATATCAAGCTGGTTTTTAAGTGCTACATATTTGGCACTACTTTCATAAACTACTCCTGTATCATCCAGTGTCTTTTTCAAATCCTCAAGCTCTTTTTTAAGGCTTTTCTGTTTTGAAGATATATATCTTTCTAATTGTGAACGCACCTGCGGCAAAAGCTCTTCACTTAAAAACTTTTCAATTTCTTTTCTCCTGAAATTCATAATCCTGTAAATGCCAAAATCAAGATCTGCCTGATCGAGCTGAAACATTTGCTTAAGCAATGATATAAGTTTTTCATAATATTTACTCATAAATTTCAAACCTCCCTCTAAATTATTTATCTATTGTAAATATAAGTTAATTTCTGTATTCGTTTGATATTTTCATCATTTCAGTTACCAAAACAAACTTCAAACTATAGTATATCATTATACATAATACCGGACAATAGAATAATAAATGTAGCTCTGTTTCAAAAATTACACTTTTTAGGACACATCATACTAATATCCTTAAATCCTTCTTTCCCACTTTTGAAACATCCCAAAAATCATCTTGACGTTTTAGGATACTTTTCATAGAATCATGCTGAAGGTGGTGAACTAATATGAAAATTGGTTATATTCGTGTAAGTAGCAAAGATCAGCATGAGGATAGACAAGTTAAAGCACTTCAAGATATTGTAGATAAAATGTACATAGATAAGACAAGTGGAAAGGATACCAATAGACCCTGTCTTCAAGAAATGCTATCATTTATCCGAGAAGGCGACATTTTATATATTGAAAGTATCTCTCGTCTTGCCAGAAATACAAGGGACTTCCTTGAGCTTATGGATACATTTACATCAAAAGGTGTTAGTGTTATTTGCCTTAAAGAACCAATAGATACTACAACACCTGCAGGGCGGATGATGGCAACAGTTTTTGCCAGTATGTATCAGATGGAAAGGGAAAACATAAGACAACGACAAAGGGAAGGAATAGAGGTTGCAAAACAAAGAGGAGTAAAATTTGGTCGACCAAAAACAAAAATGCCAAAGGATTTTGAAAAGACTATTAAAAGATGGAGGAATAAAGAAATTACAGCAGTTAAAGCTATGGAATTATTAGGACTAAAGCGTAACACCTTCTATCGTTTAGCACGTGAATACGAAACCAATCAAAGGGTGTAATACCCTTAATTTTTTTTGCAGTAAAATTTGATTTTGCTCCCGTCTCTATAATACAATCTAACTGTAATAAACAATCCCCCAATTTAGTTAGCTGTAAAGGAGGTTTTACTGTTCCATATTATACATTAGGGGGAATGGTAAAGATGAACAAGATTGATGCAATAATAAATTATAATGATAAGGACTGTAAAATAAATGCATTTTTAGATGTGCTTGCAGATATTCTGCAAGATGCATCATTAAATGAAGGAGCTTCACAAAAAAGTGAATCTCCTTCGTTTTTGATGTAATATACTTATTTTATGATTATAATTCCTAACGGAGGGCTAAATATGAATGAATTTAAAAATAAAGAAATCAAAAGTGCATATATCTATACACGTGTTTCAACCGAGGAACAAACCCAAGGTTTCTCTCTTGAGGCACAAGCTGATGATATAAAAAAATACTGTGAATATCACCATATTGCCATTAAGGGTGAATACTGCGATGCAGGAGTCACTGGAACTTGTATTGAAAAAAGAGAAAATTTTAAGCAAATGCTTCGAGATATTAAAACTAATAAAGACAATATAGATGCTATCATTATTTGGAAATTATCCCGTATTGGACGTAATATGTTAGATCTGGTTGATATTGTAAGATTTCTTGAGGAACATGATATTGTTATCGTTAGTATTACTGACAATATAGATACATCAAGCATGATGGGAAGATTTTTCTTTTACCTTGTTGGAGCTTTCGCTGAAATGGAAAGGGAAAACATTATCTCACAGGCAAAAAACGGCATGAAAAAACGTGCACAGGAAGGCTTATGGAATGGCGGTCCTGCTCCAATTGGCTATAACAATTTTAAGGATGGCAGGGGGCTTATAGTAAACCAAAAGGAAGCAGAAATCGTAAAGGCTATATTTGATATGTATACTAATAAAAGATGGGGGTATTCAAAGATTTGTCAATTTTTAAATAACAATCTTGATATATATGCTACCAAGAATGATAAAAGCTGGAGCTATTCCACCGTTAAGCAAGTATTGGATAATCCCGTTTATGCAGGCTTTATCAGGTGGGGTAAGCAGCAAAACTGGTCTAAAGAACGCCGAAAAGGAACTACTAATGAATTTATTCTTGTAAAAGGGACACATGATCCAATCATCTCCGAGGAGCTTTGGGAGCGAACAAAAGAACTTCGTAAAGACAAAAAAGCTCCTGAAAAGCATCAGAATATGCACTACCTATTGTCGGGACTGGCAAAATGTCCAGAGTGCGGAGCAAGTATGGTAAGTCAAAGAAGCTCAAGAAAGCGAAAGGATGGTAGCAAAGTTTGGTACAGATATTATTGCTGCTCCCAGTGGGCAAATAAAAAAGCTGTATGTAAACCCAATTTAATAAAAGCTAATTTACTGGAACAACAGGTAGTAGAAAGAATAATGTCATTTGTAAAAAATCCTAACCTGCCTGAAATTCTTGCGAAGCGACTTGGAAAATCAACTGATATAAAAGAGCTTGAGAAAAAGTTAAAATCAATAGAAGCAAAAATCAAAAAGTTAAAGGCTGATGAGGATAAATACTATGAATACTTGGTTGATGATAAAAAACTAAAAATATTAAAAGAGGAAAAGGTACTTGAAAAAATAAGTGAAATAAATAAAGAAATGGAGCAGCTTGAAAGGGAAAAAGAAAATCTATCTACGCAAATTGATACAATTAGAAACAATACATTAAACATTGAAAAAATAACAAATATGCTGCAAAATTTTGAGGCTATATTTAACAATGCTCTAGCTGATAAACAAAAGGAATTGCTGCATACATTAATAAAGGAAATAAGGATAAAGAAACCGACAAGCCGGAGGAAAGGCTTGCCGAGGAGATAATACTCCATTTCAGTGAAATTGACCTAATGAAATTCGGTAAGGAAGAGGAAGGGCAAAAACCGTTTGAGGTCACTTATGATACGGTTCATTATTCATAATCCTGAAAGCCCTGTAAATCTGCTCCAGTAAGATCATTCGCATCAGTTGATGGGGAAAAGTCATCTTAGAAAAACTTAGCCGAAAGTC
>JGI26049J44785_1000774_pt1 | contig 17181 bp, 14 predicted proteins | sample HigsolmetaGSP11D_FD_44785 | JGI IMG/M metagenome (IMG submission 44785)
CCCCCCCGTTCCGCGGCGTATGGAGGTCAGGTGGCCGTGCAGCAGGCCGCCAGGCGCCGCGTGTGCGTGCGCTGCGCCCACAGGTACAGGCCCAGGCCGGCCAGCGCGGTGGCCGCGCCGACCGGGCCGGTCACGGTCCAGCCCAGCCCGGCGCTGATGGCCAGACCGCCCAGCCACGGACCCAGCGCATTGGCGGCGTTGAACGCGGCATGGTGCGAGGCCGCGGCCAGGGTCTGCGCCTCGCCGGCCACGTCCATCAGGTGCGACTGCAGGATCGGCCCCAGCCCGCCCATGGCGCCGATGGCCACCGTGGCCAGCAGCAGGCTCCACGGCCAGCGCGCGGCCAGCGGGAACAGCAGCAGCATCAGCAGCGCCCAGCCCAGCAGCACCGCGGTGGCGCGGAACTGCAGGCGGTCGAACAGCCAGCCGCCGGCGATGTTGCCGATCACCCCGCCCAGGCCGAAGCCGGCCACGCCCAGCGGGATCCACGCCGGGGCCACGCCGGTGACCTCGACCATGGTCGGCGCCAGGTAGCTGAAGACGCAGAACATNCCGGAGAAGCCGATGGCGCCGATCAGCAGCGCCTGCCACACCGGCAGCCGGTTGAAGGCGCGCAGCTCGCCCAGCGGATTGCCGCGCGGGGCATCGGCCACCACGCGCGCCGGCAGGGCCAAGGCGATCAGCGCCACGGTCAGCAGCGCGATCACCGCCACCGCCGCGTAGGCCCAGCGCCAGCTGCCGTGCTGGCCGACCCAGGTGGCCAGTGGCGTGCCCAGCAGGATGGCGATGGTCAGGCCCAGCATGGTCAGGCTCACCGCGCGGCCGCGCGCCTCCGGCCGGCTGATCGCCACCGCGGTCAGCGCCGACACGCCGAAATAGGCGCCGTGCGGCAGGCCGGCGATGAAGCGAAACAGCAGCATGCTGTGGTAGTCCGGCCCCAGCGCGCTGGCCAGGTTGCCGGCGGCGTAGAAGCCCATCAGGCCCAGCAGCAGGGTCTTGCGCGACAGCGCTCCGCCGAGGAGGGCCAGCAGCGGCGCGCCGACCACCACGCCCAGCGCGTAGGCGCTGATCAGGTGGCCNACCCGCGGCTCGTCCACGCCCAGATCGGCCACCATGTTGGGCATCAGGCCCATGCCGGCGAACTCGCTGGTGCCGATGGCGAAGCCGCCCAGAGTCAGGGCGGTGAGGATCAGGGCATGGCGGCCACGGCCGATCACGGGAACGGCGGCGGCCGCCGAGGTGGCGGCAGGGGAAGGGGAAGGCATGGCCCGGATTATGCTGCGTTGCATCAAGGCCGAACCACCCCTGCCGGCGGTACACCGGGGGTGCATTCATGCAACAGCGGCCGGTGGCAGGGGCGATGCCGGCCCTCGGGGCGCGAGCCGGCAAGGTGGCGCATGACAGGCGCCCCCCTCCTCCACACCCCGCACGCCGCCACTCCGTCCGGCGCGCCAGGGGCCGGGCAGCCGGGGCCTTTGTCCCTGCCGGGTGGCGTGCGACGGACCGGCCGTTGATCGGGATCAACGAGGCCCGGCCAGGGGGACGGGATGATCGGGATGCGGCGGACCGGTCCCGCCGCAACAAGGAGGTGGGCTATGGATATCTCCCTGATGAACCTCGGCCACGCCGCCCTGCTGTTCGCCCTGCCGGCCAGCCTGGCCGGCGTGTGCAAGCTGGCCTGGCGCCGCGGCGAGGAGATCGAATACGGCTGGTTCGCCATCCTGTTCATCGCCCTGTGCCTGGGCGTGGCGCTGGAATCCATCCTCGGCCGCCTGCTGTAACGCTCNGGCGCCCCTGTCACGCACCGCGCCACGCCTGCAGGCGCCGCGTTCGCGGCTTCCGGCCGGCACATCCAGCGGCCACGTCCAACCGCCACGCGATCGGCCCCTTGCCCGCGCAGCCCCGGTGCAGGAGCGCCCGCCGCGACCGGGCCCGCCCGTCGCGTCGCCGCTGACGCGGCTCCTACAGCCGCACGCCACCACGCCGATCTGCAGGCGCCGCGTACGCGGCGTCCGGCCGGCGCATCCAGCGGCCACGTCCAACCGCCACACCCGATCGGCCCCTTGCCCGNGCAGCCCCGGNGCAGGAGCGCCCGCCGCGACCGGGCCCGCCCGTCGCGTCGCCGCTGACGCGGCGCNTGCAATGGCACGCCGGCAACCCGGCCGGCACCTCGGCACCACCGTCCCGGCAACGCCGCGGCGGGCGGCGAAGGCCGCGGTTCAGCGGCCCGTGCCAGAATGGCGCGGTGAACTACCTGGCCCACCTGTACCTGGCCGCGCCCGATCCGGAGGCGATGCTCGGCGCGCTGCTGGGCGACTTCGTGTTCGGTTCGGCCGGGCTGGCGGCGTACAGCCCGGTGGAACAGCGCGAGATCCTGGTCCACCGGCGCATCGACCGCTACACCGACGACCATCCGCAGGTGGTCCAGGCCCGCTCGCTGTTCGAACCCGGCCTGCGCCGCTACGCCGGCATCGTCCTGGACGTGTACTTCGACCATCTGCTGGCACGCGACTGGGCGCACCACACGGACGAGCCGCTGGAGGCCTTCACCGCGCGCTTCTACGGCCACCTGCTCGCACAGCGCTCGCGCCTGCCCGCGCGCCTGCAGGCCATCGCCCCGCGCATCGCCGCGCACGACTGGCTGGGCTCCTACCGCCGGCGCGAGAGCGTGGACCTGGCGGTGAGCCGCATCGCCACCCGGTTGTCGCGCAACGGCGAGCGCCTGGTGGCCTGCCTGCACGGCCTGCGCCGGCACGAGGCCGACATCGCCGCCGGCTTCGAGGCGTTCTTCCCGCAACTGCAGGCCTACGTGCCGTTGGCGCGCGCGGCCGTGGCGGAGGCCGTGCCCCAGGACTGAACCCCTTGCCGCTTCCATCGCGGGACCGGTGCCAGGATCGGCCCATCACGCGCCCAGGAGGCTGCCATGTTCCGATCCCCTGCCTTCCGGTTCCTGTTCGTGCTGACCCTGCTGTCCGGCGCCTGCGCGGCGCCTTCCCGTGCGGAAGCCCCCGCCGCCCCTCCACCGCCGGCCGCGGACGCGCGCCAGGTGGCCACGCCCGACCAGGCCTGGCCGGGCGTGTTCGCCGCGGTGCAGGAGGCGGAGCTGTTCCCGGACCAGAAGCTGTTCGCCGACGCGGTCCCGCGCATGGCGCCGGCCGAGGTCGAGGCCGCGTTCCTGCGCCAGCGCGCCGCACCGGGCTTCGACCTGCGGCGCTTCGTCCAGGCGCACTTCGTGCTGCCCGGGGACGTCGCCGCCACCGAAGTGCCGGAGCACGACGGCCTGCGCGCGCACATCGACGCGCTCTGGCCGCTGCTGACCCGCACCAGCCCCGCTCCGCAACCGCACGACAGCCTGCTGCCGCTGCCGCATCCCTACGTGGTGCCCGGCGGCCGCTTCCGCGAGGTGTACTACTGGGATTCGTACTTCACCATGCTTGGCCTGGCCGAAAGCGGCCGGCACGGGCTGGTGCGGCAGATGCTGGACAACTTCGCCCACCTGCTGGACACCTGGGGCCACATCCCCAACGGCAACCGCAGCTATTACCTCAGCCGCTCGCAGCCGCCGTTCTTCTCGCACATGGTCGCGCTGGCGGCACGGGAGGATCCTTCGGCGCCGCTGCGCTACCTGCCGCAGCTCAGGCGCGAGCACGCATTCTGGATGGACGGGTCCGCCACGCTGCAACCCGGCCAGGCCCACCGGCGCGTGGTGCGCCTGGCCGACGGCAGCCTGCTCAACCGCTACTGGGACGACCGCGACACGCCGCGCCCGGAATCGTTCGCGCACGACCGCCGGACCGCGGCTGCCTCCTCGCGTCCGGCCGCGGAGGTGTACCGCGAGCTGCGCGCCGGCGCCGAAAGCGGCTGGGACTATTCCAGCCGCTGGCTGGACGAGCCGATGCGGCTGGACAGCATCCACGTCACGACGCGGATCCCGGTGGACCTCAACAGCCTGCTCCACCACCTGGAGAGCACCATCGCCGGCGCGTGCGCCCGGGCCGGCGACGCGGCCTGCGCACGCGACTATGCCGCCATGGCCCGGGCCCGGGCCGCGGCCATCGAACGCCACCTGTGGCACCCGGACGGCTACTACGGCGACCTGGACCTGCGCACGGGCCAGGTGCGCGCGCAGCTGACCGCCGCCGCGCTGTTCCCGCTGCATGCCGGCATCGCCACGCCGGAACGCGCGCGCCGCACAGCGGCGGCGGTGCGCGCGCAGCTGCTGCGGCCCGGCGGCCTGGTCGCCACCACCGTGGACAGCGGCCAGCAGTGGGACGCCCCCAACGTCTGGGCGCCGCTGCAGTGGATCGCCGTGGACGGGCTGCGCCGCTACGGCGAGGACGCGCTGGCCCGCGACATCGCCGCCGCCTTCCTGGTCAACGTGCGGACCCTGTTCGCGCGCGAGCGCCGGCTGGTCGAGAAATACGACGCCGACGGCGCGCTGCAGGGCGGCGGTGGCGGCGAGTACCCGCTGCAGGACGGCTTCGGCTGGACCAACGGCGTAGTGCTGGCCCTGCTGGCGCTCTACCCCGAGCTGGAAACCGCCGCGTCCCCCGCCCACGCCACCGCCCCGCCCCTGCAGGCGCCGCGCACGCGGCGACCCGGGTGGCGAACCCCAAGCCCGCGGTCGACCGCCACACGAATCGACCCGAGCGCGCGGAACGCAGGCGACATGCCTGCGTCCTCGGCGCAGGAACGGGCGAGGTGACGCGGCTGCCGCAGGGGCCGCTGGTGGGGCTTCCACGGATTCCGTGATGCGGCGCAGCGGGCAGATCGCGCGCCCGGATGTTAGCGTTCACATCGGACTTGCCGGGGAGACTGTCCGATGCGTCGTACGTCCGTCCGCCGTCTGTACCGTCCTGCGCTGGCCGCGCTGCTGCTGTGCGTGGCGCCGGCCTGGGCCGCCCGCCTGGAACTGCAGGAAGGCGACTACCTGGGCACCCGCGGCCTGGATGTGCTGGTCTTCAACAACTACTACGACGGCAACTTCAGCGACTCCAAGATCGCCGGCGTGGAGCTGATCCACCACGGCGTGCGCACCGCCACCAACGGCGACGTGCGCCTGTCCCCCACGCCGGAGCAGTGGGATCCGGTGGCCACCCTGGTCGAGCGCCAGGTGGACCGCGCCACGGGCGCCATCCAGGCGCGCCTGCGCTACGACGACCCGGCCTTCGAATACACCATCCGCGTCAGTCCCGGGGACGACGGCGTGCGCATCCAGGTGCTGCTCGACCGGCCGCTGCCCAGGGCGCTGGAAGGCCGGGCCGGCTTCAACCTGGAATTCCTGCCCTCGGCCTACTGGGGCAAGCCGTACCTGGCCGACGAGGGGCGCGGCGGCCTGCTGCCGCGCTATCCGGCCGGCCCCACCGGCCGTGGCGCCGACGGCAAACCGGTGCGCCTGCCGCTGGCCACCGGCACGCGGCTGACCCTGGCGCCGGAGGACCCGCAGCGGCGGGTGAGCCTGCACAGCCACGGCGGCGAACTGGCCCTGTACGACGGCCGCAACCAGGCACAGAACGGCTGGTACGTGGTGCGCGGGCTGCTGCCGGCCGGGCGCAGGGGCGTGGTGCTGGAGTGGACCCTGCAGGCCGGGATCGAGCCGGACTGGACGCGCCCGACCGTGATCGGCCATTCCCAGGTGGGCTACCACCCGGCGCAGCGCAAGGTGGCGGTGCTGGAACGCGACCGCCACGCCCCGCCGCCGGGCACCGTGCGCCTGCTCAGGGTGGAGGCCGACGGCAGCACCCACGAGGTGCTGGCGGACACGCCGCACCACTGGGGCCGCTACCTGCGCTACGACTACCACACCTTCGACTTCTCGCAGGTGCGCGAGCCGGGCCTGTACCGGATCCAGGCCGAAGGCCAGCTCAGCCACGCTTTCCGCATCGCACCGGACGTCTACGCCAACGCCTGGCAACCGACCCTGGACGTGTTCTTCCCGGTGCAGATGGACCACATGTTCGTCAACGAGGCCTACCGGGTCTGGCACGGCCGCTCGCACATGGACGACGCCCGCCAGGTGGCGCCCAACACGCACCACTTCGACCTGTACGGCCAGGGCCCGGAGCTCGACTCGCCGTTCCAGCCGGGCGAGCACATCCCCGGGCTGGCGGTGGGCGGCTGGTTCGATGCCGGCGACTTCGACCTGCGCACCCAGACCCACTACGCCACCGTGCTGGCACTGGTGGACACCTGGGAGCGCTTCCGCCCGCTGCGCGACGAGACCCGCATCGACCAGCAGCGCAAGCACGTGGAACTGCACTGGCCCGACGGCGTGCCCGACCTGCTGCAGCAGATCGAGCACGGCACGCTGATGCTGATCGCCCAGCACCGTGTGTTCGGCCACGCCATCCCCGGCATCGTCGAACCGGACCTGGGCCAGTACACGCACCTGGGCGATGCGGTCACCAAGACCGACGGCCGGGTGGACGACCATGCCGACCCGGATTCCCCGCGCGACGACCGCTGGGCCTTCACCACCGCCACCACCGCGCTCAACTACGGCTCGGCGGCGGCGCTGGCGGCGGCCAGCCGGGCCCTGCGCGGCTACAACGACGCCCTTGCGGAGGAATGCCTGGCCACCGCACGCCGGGTGTGGGACTTCGAGCAGGGGCGCGAGCCGAACCTGTTCCGCGTCGGCAACACCACCGGCGGCCACCCGCAGGACGAGGAGCTGCGCGCGGCGGTGCAGCTGCTGCTGGCCACCGGCGAGGCCCGCTACGCCGAGGCGGTGGCGCGGCTGTGGCCGGCCATCGCCGAGCGTTTCGTGTTCAACGCCCAGCCGGCGGTGCAGGCGCTGCCGCACATGGACGCCGCGTTCCGCGAGCGGCTGCGCCAGCGCGCGCAGCGCTTCCTGGAGGAGCGCGCCAGCATGATGGAGGCCAACCCGTACGGCGTGCCCGTCACCCGCGGCGGCTGGGCCGGCAACAGCGCAGTGGTCGGCAGTGCCATCACCCACTACTACCTGCACCGCGCCTTCCCCGACCTGTTCGACATCGGGCCGGTGCTGCAGGGGCTGGACTACCTGTACGGCACCCACCCGGACTCCAACATCTCGTTCGTCTCCGCGGTGGGCGCGCACTCCAAGACCGTGGCCTACGGCAACAACCGCGCCGACTTCTCCTTCATCGCCGGCGGTGTGGTGCCGGGAGTGCTGATCCTCGACCCGGATTTCCCGGAGAACAAGGAGGACTGGCCGTTCCTGTGGGGCGAGAACGAATACGTGATCGAGCTGGCCGCCCGCTACGTGTTCCTGGTCCACGCCGCGCAGGAGGTGCTGGGCGAACTCGCCCCGGTCCAGCCGTAGGTGGCCCCACCTGCAGCCGCCGCGTACGCGGCGGCCCGGCCGGCACGGCCACGCCGGCGTTCCAGCACGCGGGACCGGCCGGGCGCCACCGGCGCCGGCGCACGCGACGCGACCGGACGCATCCGTCGCGTCGCCGCCGACGCGGCTCCCGCAGGGGATATACNCGGCGACACGGCAAGGTGGCCAGGGGCGCGTGCGCGTCAGGCGGTGCGCTGGTACACCACCCGCTCGGGGCGGTGGAGGAGGAAGCCCTGGGCGCGGTCCACGCGCAGCTCGTGCAGCACCTCCAGCGTCTGCTCGCTGTCCACCCACTCGGCCACCACGTCCATCCCGCGCAGGTGGCCGATCTGGACGATGGCGCCGACGATGGTGCGGCTGACCGGGTCGTTGCCCAGGTCGCGCACGAAGCTGCCGTCGATCTTGATCACGTCGGCCGGCAGGTTCTTGAGGTAGCCGAAGGAGGACATGCCGGCGCCGAAATCGTCCAGGGCGATGCGGCAGCCGGCCGCGCGCAGGCGTTCGATCACCCGGATCACCCGCAGCAGGTTGCGGACCGCCACCGTCTCGGTGATCTCCAGGCACAGGCGCGATGGCTCCACCCCGAACTCGTCCAGGCTGGCGAGGATGAAGTCGGCCAGGCCCTCGTCCTCGATGCTGGCGCCGGAGAGGTTGATCGCGCAGGTGTGCAGGCCCCGGCCGGACGGGTGCAGGCGGTCGAAGTGGGCCAGCGCCTCGCGGATCACCCAGCGGTCCACCTGCGGCATCAGGCCGTAGCGCTCGGCCGCCGGCAGGAACGCGCCAGGCGGCACCACGCGGCCCTCCTCGTCGTTCAGGCGCAGCAGCAGCTCGATGGCCGGGGCACCGCCACCGCGCAGCGGCACCACCTCCTGGTAGTCCAGCAGCAGGCGGCCCTGCTCCAGCGCCGCGCGCAGGCGGTTGGCCCATTCCATCTCGCTCTGGCGGCGGCTGGCGTCGGCGTCGTCGCGGTAGACGTGGACGCGGTTGCGGCCGTTCTCCTTGGCCTGGTAGCAGGCGCTGTCGGCCCAGGCCAGGAGGTCCTTCAGGGTCACGCCCGGACGGTCCACCAGGACGATGCCGATGCTGGCGGTGACCGCGTAGGTGCGGCCCTGCCAGGCAAACATCACGTCCTCGATGCAGCGGCGCACGTCTTCGGCCAGGGTGCGGGCGCGCTGCTCGTCCACGTCGAAGGCCAGCACGCCGAACTCGTCGCCGCCCAGGCGCGCCAGCACGTCCTCGGGGCGCAGCTTGCGGCGCATGGCCCAGACCAGCTCCACCAGCAGCTGGTCGCCGGCCATGTGCCCGGACAGGTCATTGATCAGCTTGAACTGGTCCAGGTCGATGTACATCAGCGCGAACGGCGGGCGCGCCGGCCCGGCGGCGTGCGCCGCCAGCGCCTGCTGCACGCGTCGCTCGAACTCGCGGCGGTTGCACAGGCCGGTCAGCTCGTCGTGCGCGGCCTGGTGGCGCAGCAGCTCGGTCAGGCCGCGCTGCTCGCTGATGTCGATGGCCACCATCAGCAGGTGTGCGGCGCGGTCCACCTCCACCCGGGTCAGCGACACCTTGGCCCAGAACGCCCCGCCGTCGCGCAGCGCCAGCGCCGCCTCCTTGCCGTCCCAGCCACCCTCGTGCGCGGCCTGGATGGCGGCGCGGCCCTCCTCCTCGTGCATGAACAGCCGCGCCAGCGGCGCCCCGACCACCTCGCCCAGGCGTTCGCGCGCGGCCTGGTTGGCGTAGGTGATCCGCCCCCCGCCGCCCTCGGCCAGCAGCACCAGCGCCGGCAGCAGCTCGTTGAGCGCGCGGAAGCGCGCCTCGCTTTCGCCGAAGCGGGCGCTCATCTGCCGGCCCAGCTCCACCGCGCGACGATGGGTGGTGGCCCAGGACCACAGCAGCAGCGCCGCCAGCACGCTGATCACCGTGCCGGCGACGGCGATCAGGCCGGCGCGGCCGGTGTCCGGTCCCATCCGCGGCCACAGCCGCACTTCCCAGCGGCGGCCGCCGAACTCCATCTCCCGCACCTCGACGTGGTAGGCCTCCGCCGCCGCACCGCCGGTGCCGAACACCAGCGAAGCCTCCACCGGCGCGTCCAGGTCGCGCACCTCCACGTGCATGANCTGCAGGACGCGGCCTTCCAGGGTCTCGCGCACCATCGGTTCCAGGCGCAGGCTCACCGCCAGCGCGCCCAGCTCGCGCGCGCGCCGCTCGGCCAGGGTCACCGGCTGCGGGCCACGCGAGTACACCGGCAGGCGCACGGTGACGCCACGGGCCGCCTTCTCGCCGGCATCGCGGAACTGCACCAGCTGGAACGGCGCCGACACGGTGGGCACGTCGGCGTCGCGCGCGTGCTCCAGCGCGGCCAGGTTGGCCGGCTGCATGGCGATGTCGAAGCCCAGCAGGGCCTCGTTTCCGGCCAGCGGCGTCACGAACGAGTACGGGTAGCGGGTGCGGGCGGGATCGGCCGGGTCCGGCTCGCGGTAGGCGAAGCCGGTCATCACGTGGCCCGGCACGCGCCAGGCCAGGCGCAGGTTGTGGTGGTAGGCGGCGAACGCGTCCGCGTCCATCCGGTCGTTGGACAGGAACACGGTCTGCAGCGCCCGCAGCAGCACCGCCGCGGCCTCCAGCGGCTCGCGCAGGCGGACCTGCGCCGAGTCGGCCAGCGCGCGGTACATCTCCTCGGCCGAACGGCGCGCCTCCCAGCGCTCGCGCTCGACCAGGGCGGCGGTCACCACCAGGCCGGCCAGCAGCAACGCCAGGGCCCATGCCCACGGCGGCACCACGGAGGTCCGCAATGCCCTTTCGGTGGCATCCTGCACGGAAATCTGCTGCATGGCTGGGTGTTCCGGCCTGGCGACGACCGGGTACGGAAGCGGACGGGCGGCATGCATGCGCCTCCGGACCGGCGTGGTGCTCCTTCCCCCTGGTAGTGCGTGCCCGCCCTGTTGCAATGGCCGGATCATACCCCGCCGGGTACGGGGCCCGGGAAGCCCTTCAGCCGTGCCTCGGGCCCGCCACGGCAGGGCGCGGCCAGCGCGCCAGCACCGCGCGGGTCACGCCGATCCGGCGGCAGGCGCGCACCGCCGGGCCGTCGTCCAGGGCGCGGCGGAAGGCCGGCGCCAGGCGCACCAGCGCCGCCGCGGCCACGCGCCGGCGCAGGCCGTCCAGGCCCAGCGTCCGCGCGGCCCAGTCCGGCAGCAGGGCCGCGCCCGCCCCCAGGAACAGCTCGCGCGACAGGCCCGGCACGGGCACCGGCAGGCGCATCGCGCACAGCACCGCCAGCACCTCGCGCGCACGCGCGTCCAGCCGCAGCCGCGGGCGCATCGCCTCCAGATGGGCGTGCACCGCCGCTTCCGTGGCCGGCACCTCGCGCGCGCCCAGCGCCTCGGCCACGCGGCGCACCTCGTCGTAGTAGCGGTCGGCCATCTCCGTCGGCACCGGCCGGCAGTAGCGGCGGTAACCCTCGAGGAAGCCGTAGGCCTCGGTCACGTGCACCCAGGTCAGCAGTTCCGGCTCGCTGGCCGCGTACGGCCGGCCGTCCGGGAGGGTGCCGGCCACCTGGGCGTGGATGCGCCGCACCCGCTCGATCATCGCGCGGGCCTGCGCGCCGCCGGCGTAGGTGGTGCCGGCGACGAAGGCGGTGGTGCGGCGCAGCCGGCCGACCAGGTCCTGGCGGAAGTTGGAGTGGTCGTACACGCCGGCCAGCGCGCGCGGGTGCAGCAGCTGCAGCATCAGCGCGCACAGCCCGCCGGCCAGCATGCCCGGGAAATCCGCGTGCACCCGCCAGGTGACGGTGTCCGGTCCAAACAGGCCGGGATCGCCGATCGGCTCGTCGTAGTCGATCCCGCTCTGCCCGCGCGGGAACGCGTGCAGGACCCAGCTGCGGACCTGCCGCGCGAGCGGATCGGGAAGGGCCAGGGCGATCATGCCGCCATGCTAGGCCGCGCCCGCGGAAGCGGACCTGACCACGGGCGCANGGCGCGATGGCGGTTCATGCGGCGTCCATCTACGCCTGCCCGCCGGCGTTCCGGGGTACGATGCCGGGCCGTCCACCTCCCGCCACGCCGTGCCGCACTACACCGGCCCCCTGCTCACCCGCGCCACGGCGCACGCCCTGCGCCAGGCGCACGACGCCGGCGCACCGCACTGGANCGGCTCGCTGGACCTGGGCCGCAGCGTGGACAGCGTGACCCTGGCCGCCGACCGCTGGCTGTGGCGGGGCCGCGCCTGGCCCTGGCCCGGTCCGCTGAAGGAGCGCACGCTCTACTGGTTCGACGGACAGGACTGGGTGCCGGTGTCGCGCTATTCCGGGGCGCTGATCAAGCTGGTGCCGACCGGGTGGGACGTGCCCACCTTCGAGATCGACGGCATCAAGATGCTGCCCACGGCGAAGGCGTCGCCGCTGGAGGACGCGCGGCGCAAGGTGGCGCTGGTGCAGCCGCGCGGGCGCACGGTGCTGGACACCTGCGGCGGGCTGGGCTATTTCGCCGCCTGCTGCCTGGAGGCCGGCGCGGCGCGCATCGACTCGTTCGAGAAGAACGACGATGTGCTGTGGCTGCGCACACTCAACCCCTGGTCGCCGGATCCGGAGGCGCCGGAGCACGGTGGCCGACTGCAGCTGCGCCATGCCGACATCACCGCGGCCATCGCCGCCCTGCCCGATGCCGCGTACGAGGNGGCCCTGCACGACCCGCCGCGCTTCGCCATCGCCGGCGAGCTGTACTCCCGGGCGTTCTACGGCCAGCTGGCACGTGTGCTGCGCCGCGGCGGCCACCTGTTCCACTACACCGGCAGCCCCAACCGCCTGACCAGCGGCCGCGACGTCCCACGCGAGGTGGCCCGCCGCCTGGACGAGGCCGGCTTCAGCACCCGCCTGGCCCTGGACGGCGTGCTGGCCCGCAAGCGGTGATCCCCGGCTGCAGCCGCCGCGAACGCGGCGACCCGACGGCGTGGCCACGGTCCGCGTTCAACCGCCACATCGGAACGACCCGACGTCCATAAGGGGGGCGGGNACGACGTGCACACGCCACCGGCGCAGGCACGCCCCACATCCTCTCGCCGGGTGGACGCGGCCTGTCAGCGGCGCGCGTGCCAGTCGCCGTCCTCGCCCTTCTCGTACTTCTCCTTGACCGCGGCCCAGGCCACGCGGTGGGCCACCTCCTCGCGCGAGGCGTCGCCGCGGCGGTCGTCCGGATCGGCGTACTGGTCCCAGGCGCTGTTGAACGCCTCCTTGTAGATCTCCTGCGCGTGCTTGGGCACGTGGTCGCNCACCGATTCAGGCAGGTCCTGGATGCTCCGGTAAGGCATGGGTTGGCCTCCGCTGCAACGGATGCCCAGCCTCCCACCGGCCCGGTCAGGCACGCGGCAAGGAACCATGTGGCCCGCGTCAACGCCGCAGCCCCTGCGGGAGCCGCGTANGCGGCGACCCGGCAGGCGCGGCCGGGCCCCGCGTTCGATCGCCATGCAAAACCGGCGCCATGCCCACCCGGAACCGGCACGGGAGCCTGGGACGCGGCCGGATGCGTCCGTCGGATCGCCGCTGACGCGGCTCCTGCGGATTTCCGGTGTACGAATGCGACGGCGCCCGGATGCGGGGTGATCCGGGCGCCGTCGCGGTTGCCGGGCTGCCGCGCCTCACCAGGGCAGCGGGGTGCCGTTGGCGTGCCAGAAAGTGCCGCTGTCGGCGAGCGTCAGACCGTCCAGGCGCGCAATCAGATTGGTGGCGGCCTCGTCCGGGGTGATGTCGCCCTGGCCGCCGAGCATGTCGGTGGCCACGCGGCCCGGGTGCAGCAGGAATACGGCGATGCTGCGCGGGGCCAGGTCCACCGCCAGCGACTTGCCGATCGCGTTCACCGCGGCCTTGGAGGCGCGGTAGCCGTAGTAGGCGCCCGAACCGTTGTCTGCGATCGAGCCCATGCGGCTGGTGATGATGCCGATCTTGCCGCCGTCGGCCAGCAGTCCCTGCACCGCCGCGGCCACGCGCAGCGGGCCGAGGGNATTGACCTCGAACTGGCGCTGGATGCGGGCGAAGGCGTCGGCATCCAGCGCCTCCAGCGTCTCGTTGGTGAAGATGCCGGCGTTGAGCACCAGCACGTCGATGCGGCGGCCGGCCAACTTCTGCGGCAGCGCCGCCACCGCCTGCGCGTCGGACACGTCGACGCCCTCGATCACCTCCGCGCCGGTGGCCTGCAGCGCCGGGCTGCCCTGGCGGCAGACGGCGATGACCGTGTCGCCGCGGGCACGCAGCTGCTTGGTCAGGGACAGGCCGATGCCGCGGTTGGCACCGGTGATCAGATAGGTGGCCATGACGACTCCTTCAACGTGTGGGGGACGGACATTCTAGGCCAGCGCCGTCCGCGGACCGGCCGCCGCATCCCGCCGTGGCCGGCGCTACTCGCAGCCGATGCCGTCGTTGTCGCGGTCCAGGTGCGGGCCGTAGCCGGGATCGCCGCGGCGTACCGGGGCGGCGCCGGCCGCGCGGGCCTCGGCGCAGTTGCGGAAGGGTCGGCCGGATGCCGGCGCGGCGTGCGCCGGCGAAGGCTGCAGCTGCTGCCGGTAGGGCGCCTGCGCGCGCGCAGGCGCCGCGGCAGGCGCGCGGTGGCAGTGGTAGCCGCCGTTCCTGCGATCGTGATGGCAGCCGTTGGCGTCCAGCCCGCCCGGATGCGCCTGCGCCAGCGGCGCCAGCAGCAGCATGGCGGCCGGCAACCAGGCCGGACGGTGCGCGGTGCCGNTCCCGTACCTCATGGATCCCCCCCTCCTCCCGGCCTGCATCGCGCCGGGCCGGCGGACAGCTAACGCCAAACCGCGCCACGACGCAAACCCGCCGCGCTGCNCCGGCCCTACCCCAGCCCGTAATGGGCGAAGTACAGCACCGGCGACAGCACCGCCAGGGCCAGCAGGATGCCGATCCCCCGCCGGCCCGGCCGCACCAGGAAGGCGCGGTGGTGGCGCGTGGGGTGGTGGATCACCCGCACCCGCTCCCCGTCCACGCGAATGCCCAGGCGCTGGCACTCCAGCACGCCACGCAGCGCCCCGGAGGCGAGGATGACCCACGGCGACACCCGGTGGCCGCGGTAGCGGCGCCCGTCCACCTCGTACTCGTAGGCCGCCTCGACGCGCCAGGTGCGCTCGGCCGGCGTCATGGCGGGAAACATCGGCCGCTGCTCCAGCGCCAGCAGGCGGCCTGCCACCTCCGGCCAGCGGCGGATGCGCAGCAGATACGCCGCGCCCCAGGCGCAGCACCCCGAGGCGTACACCCAGGCCCAGAACAGCACGGCCTGCACCTCGCCTGCCACCGCGCCCTGCCACATGCGCAGCAGGTAGCCGCTCATGGCCGCGCTCCGCGCGCCGCTCCAGGACCAGGCACAGCAGGCCGAAGCCGAGGAACGCCGCTCCGGCCGCCACGCTCAGCCGCGTCGGCGGGCCGATGCCCGGCCGCAGCACCGCGCGCTCCGGCCGCGCCGGGTCGTAGGCCACCGCCACCGTGCGGCCCGGCGCCAGGCCGGCCAGCATGCCGCGGGCGCCATCGCTGTCGGTGGCCATCGGCAGGCCGGCGAAGTACAGGCGGGTGCCCTCGTAGGAGCGGCCGTCCACCCGGTAGCGGTAGCGCACCTCGGCCCGGTACGTGCGGGTGCGGCGGCTGCCGGCCTCGATGCCCGATTCCAGCACCATGCCCTCGGCACGGGGCCAGGCGCGCGAGGCCAGGGCGTAGTACGTGGCATGCAGGCCAAGGCCGAGCACCGCCGCGCCCAGGAGGATGAAGACCGGGATCAACAGCCGCTTCAACATGCGCGCCCGCGTCCTCCCGCTCAGGTGCGGATGTCGAATTCCCAGCGGCGCGGCACGCCCTCGATCTCCGANGTGCCGCGGCCGCGCAGGCGCACGTGTTCGCCGTGCATTTCCAGCGCCTCCACGCCGTGGTTGGCGCCGGTGCGGCTGATGTTGTCGGCGTGGTAGCGCTCGAGGATGCCGCCGGCCAGTACGAAGAAGTACCGCAGGTTGTCCGGCGTGTACGTGCCTTCGGCCTGCATCTCGATCACCAGGTGCGGATGGCGGTCCGTGTGGCCCTCGGCCGGGTGGTGGAGCAGGAACAGGCCGGGGGCCTCGTGGTCGCGCATGCGCGCGAGCAGCTCTTCCGGCAACGGGCCGGGCGTGAGCAGCAGGCGCAGCCGGNCGTCGGCGTCGGCCAGGCGCAGCGCATGGCGGAACACCACCTCGGTATCGCCGATGGCGTAGCGGGCCTGGACGGGCGCCGTGGCCGCCCCGGCCTGGGCGGATGGCACCTGCGCGCCGCCGGTGGCCGGCGGGACGGACGGTGTCGTGGTCTGGCCGCAGGCGGCCAGCAGCAGCGCGGTCGCTGCCGCGACGGACAAGCGCATGGTTCCCCCTGTATCCCCGTGCTCCCTGCCGGCCCACGCGGCCGGGCCACCGGATGATCCGGCATCCGCCGGGCGGCAGGCAACGCCGCCCGATGGCACGTGCCCCGGTGCTGGATCGGCACGATCGGCGCGTCGCGGGGATGACCACGACGGACTCGAACCGGGCCGGGCGGTTGCCGCGGGTGCCCGGCATCACCCTGCGCGCGCAGGCGACGATACCGCCGATGCGCCGCAGCCCCTGGGATCGGCCGGGCTCCGGGCGGTTGTGGCGCCCTGCAAACGCCCCGGCCAGGGCCGCGGCCCGGCACACGGGAACCATCGGCCCTCACCGACAGGAGGGCTCAGCTGGCCGGCAGCCAGCCCTTCTCGGTCTTCTCGAAGTAGTGCCAGGCGTAGCGCTCGACGCTGTCGCCCACCTGGGCGCCGTCCCGGAACTGCTTGTCCTCCAGGTAGCTCCAGACATTGATGAAGGCGATGCGGCGCAGTTCGGCCCGGCCGGGATCGTCGGCGCTCTCCCAGAAGGCGCGGCACGGTTCGCAGGCGGCCAACAGGGCATCGCGGCGGGCGTCGAAGCCGTCGCCCTGGTTGGCGACCCACTGCGAGGCCGCCATCGAAAACCGCATCAACCTGGTGGATTGCTGCAGCGCGTCCCAGTCGCCATCCGCCCGGGCGGCGCCGGCCATGGCCTGGTGCAGCTCCTCGGACAGCGGCCGGGCGGTGGCCAGCACCACCTCGCCGAAGGGCCTGGCGAGGCGCAGGCGGTAGGTGTAGGTNACCTTGTAGCGGTAGGCCGAGACCGGGTCCACCTGGCCGTTGCTGCGCTGGAAATCCACGATCTCCAGGCCCTCGAGCAGGTCGGTCTCGGCCTGCTGGCGCACCACCGGCCCGGCCACCTTGTCACTGGGCCGGTNCTCGGAGCAGCCCGCCAACAACGACACGGCCAGCACCGCCGGTGCGGCCTTGAACATCAATCGCTTCACGGAATCACCTTGGGGGATGGCCCCGCCGCAGGCAGCGGCAGGGGCAGGTCGTTCCATATCGGCTGCGCGACCAACATCCTTGACCCGCAGCAACGGCGCCCCTCGGTCACACCTTCCACGTCATGGTCGAAGCAGGACCCGGCGCTCGTCGTCCCCACCTCGCCCCACCGGCGCCATCGCACGGCTTCCCCAGCGTTTTCGACCTGGACACGGCAGGCCCGCAGCAGGCGATTGAACCGCTCTCGCGCCGGCGCGCTGGCCTGACCGCGCAACCGCTGCCGACGGGGCGACNCCCGCGGCACGAACGGCTCCAGGAGGCGATGTTCGAGCGGCCGCGGCAGGCGGACCGGATCCCATACGGATGGCCAGCTGAAGCGATGGCCGCAGGCACGGCACCGCGAAAGACCATCGCCCGGCGGGCAGTGCCTTGCGTTCGCGGAAGGAGCATCGCTTCATGACCGGAGCCTCCCGAATCCGGTCCGGCCCGGCTGGGAATCACCTGAAAAAA
>JGI26049J44785_1000795_pt1 | contig 16999 bp, 19 predicted proteins | sample HigsolmetaGSP11D_FD_44785 | JGI IMG/M metagenome (IMG submission 44785)
CTCCTTGCGCTGCGGGAGGCGTATGAGCAACCGGACGCAATGTCAAGGCCGGGACCGGGGCGTCGGAGGGCAGGACTTTCATCCCTGTCGGGTGCAGGGCTCGCCCTCTGGCGCCCCCGGCGCCAGCCCGGCCTCGGCCAGCATGCAGTTCAGGCGCTGGTGGATGTAGGCCTCCAGTTCCGCCGGGGGATCGGCGGTCAGCGGCCTGGCCTCGCGGGCGAAGGCTTCCAGCGCCAGGTCAGGTTCGCACTGGCCGGTGAGGACGGGCAGGCGGCGTTCCAGGCGGGCCAGTTCGGCTTCGATGTGGGGGCGGGCGTCCATGGCCCCATCCTCGGCCCGGGGCCGTCAACCGCCCGTGTCGCGGACGTGGCCGTGGCGTGAGGCGTGCGGGCTGGTGGTGCCGCATGCCGGCTGCCTATCCTGTGCGGGGTTTGTGACGGGGGAGCGCGATGCGCGAGGCATCCTTCGCGGCGATGCTCGGGTTGGCGGCGGTGCTGGCGGCCGGCGTCGCGCGGGCCGACGGCCCGCGGGCCCCGCCGCCCGGCGCCGGGGCGGTGGTGGAAATGGCGCCGGTGGTGGTCACCGGGGCGCAGCCGGGGCCGGGCCTGTGGCGGGTCAGCCGCGACGGCCACGTGCTCCACATCCTCGGCACGCAGTCGCCGCTGCCGGGCGACATCCAGTGGCAGGCCGACGAGGTGCGCCAGGTGCTGGCCGAGGCCGGCNCGGTGCTGCAGGCGCCGGAGGTGGGCGTCAAGGCCGACGTGGGCCTGCTGCGCGGCCTGGTGCTGGTGCCGGCGGCTTACCGGGCCATGCGCAATCCCGGCGGCAGGAGCCTGNAGCAGGTGCTGCCGCCGGACCTGTACGCGCGCTGGAGCCGGCTGAAGGCGCGCTACCTGGGCCGCGAGCGCGGCATCGGGAAGCGCCGTCCGGCGATCGCCGCCTACCAGCTGTACCGGGCCGCGCGGGAGGAGCACGGCCTGCGCGCCGACGGCGACCGGGTGGTCTGGCCGCTGATCGCCTCGGTGGTGGACACGCGCGGCCTGCAGCCGGTGGCCACCGGGGNGGAGATAAAGGTGGAGGATCCGCGCCGGGCGCTGGCCGAGTTCCGCGCCGAGCCGCTGTGGCCGCAGGACCTGGAGTGCTTCCGCCGCACCCTGGACCTGGTCGAACACCAGCTGCCGCAAGCGGTGCGCCGCGCCAACGCCTGGGCCACCGGCGACATCGCCGCCCTGCGCGCGATGCCCGACGACGGCGGCCAGGCCTCCGCCTGCCTCGCCGCCTGGATGGCCTCCGACACCGCGCGCCGGCGCGGGCTGGACGACATCGAGGCACGGGTGCGCGGGCGCTGGGTGGAGGCGGCGCTGGCGGCGCTGGAGGCACATCCGGTCTCCTTCGCCGTGCTGCCGGTCGGCCACCTGCTGCACGACCGGCACGGCTTCATCGCGGCGCTGCGGGCGCGCGGCTGCCGGGTGCAGGCGCCGGACGGGGAGGACGCGGAAACCGGGGTGGAGGCGGACGCCGCGCCGCCGGAAGCGGCGCGGCCTTAGCGGCCGTGGCCGGCTTCAGGCGCCGGCCGCGTGGGGCAGGGTGGCGTCGGCCAGCCGGGGCCAACGCTTGAGCACCGCCGCGCGGATGCCGGCCGCGTCGATGCCGGCCTCGGCCAGCAGGTCCTCGCGGCTGGCGTGGTGCTGGAAGGCGTCGGGCAGCCCCAGGTGCAGCACCGGCAGCACCACGCCCTCGGCGGCCAGCAGCTCGGACACGCCCGAGCCGGCGCCGCCGGCCACCACGTTGTCCTCGATGGTGACGAAGCCCTCGTGGGTGCGCGCCAGCTCCAGGATGAGGGCGCGGTCCAGCGGCTTGACGAAGCGCATGTTGACCACGGTCAGGCCCAGCTCGGCGCCGACCTCCTCGGCCGCGGCGACGGTGGCGCCGAAGGCCAGCAGGGCGATCGGGCCGCCGCTGCGGCGCAGCTGCGCCCTGCCGATGGGCAGGGTCTCCAGGGCCGGATCCACGGCCACGCCGGGGCCGGTGCCGCGCGGGTAGCGCACCGCGGCCGGGCCGGGGTGGCGCAGGCCGGTGGTGAGCATCTGCCGGCACTCGTTCTCGTCGGCCGGCGCCATCACCGTCATGTTGGGCACGCAGCGCAGGTAGCTGAGGTCCAGGTTGCCGGCATGGGTGGCGCCGTCGGGGCCGACCACGCCGCCGCGGTCGATGGCGAACAGTACGTCCAGGTTCTGGGTGGCCACGTCGTGGACCAGCTGGTCGTAGCCGCGCTGCAGGAAGGTGGAGTAGATCGCCACCACCGGCTTGGCGCCCTGGGTGGCCATGCCCGCGGCCAGGGTCACCGCGTGCTGCTCGGCGATGGCCACGTCGAAGTAGCGCTCCGGGTATTCCCTGCTGAAGCGCACCAGGCCCGAGCCCTCGCGCATGGCCGGGGTGATGGCCAGCAGGCGCGGCTCGGCCGCGGCCATGTCGCACAGCCAGTCGCTGAAGATGTCGGTGTAGGTGGGCTTCCTGGCGCCGGGCTTGGCCACCACGCCCTTGGCCGGGTCGAACGGGCCGACGGCGTGGTAGCCGATCTGGTCGTCCTCGGCCAGGTGGTAGCCCTTGCCCTTGGTGGTGATCACGTGCAGCAGCTGCGGGCCCTTGAGGGTGCGCAGGGTGCGCAGTGCCCCCAGCAGCGCCGGCAGGTCATGGCCGTCGATCGGGCCGGTGTAGTGGAAGCCCATCTCCTCGAACAGCGTGGAGGGCACGAACATGCCCTTCCAGTGTTCCTCCCAGCGCTTGACGAAGCGCGCCGGCGGCTTGTTCTTGTCGCCCAGCAGCTTCTTNCCGCCCTCGCGGATCCGGTTGAGGGTCTGGCTGCTGGACAGCCGGCCCAGCATCTTGGTCAGTCCGCCCACGTTCTCGGAGATGGACATCCGGTTGTCGTTGAGGATGACCAGCAGGTCCGGCTCCGGTTCCATGCCGCCGGCGTGGTTCAGGGCCTCGTAGGCCATGCCGGCGGTCATCGCGCCGTCGCCGATCACCGCCACCACCTTGCGCGGGTCGCCGGCGCGCTGCAGGGCCACGGCCATGCCCAGCGCGGCGGAGATGGAGGTGGAGGAGTGGCCGACGCCGAAGGTGTCGTACTCGCTNTCCTCGCGCTTGGGGAAGGGGGCGATGCCGCCCTTCTGCTTGACCGTGTGGATGCGGTCGCGGCGGCCGGTGAGGATCTTGTGCGGGTAGGTCTGGTGCCCCACGTCCCACACCAGCAGATCCTTCGGCGTCTCGTACAGGTAGTGCAGGGCGACGGTCAGCTCGATCACGCCCAGGCCGGCGGCGAAGTGGCCGCCGCTGCGCCCGACCGATTCGATCAGGAAGGCGCGCAGCTCCTCCGCCACCGCCGGCAGCTCGGCCTCGTCGAACTTGCGCAGGTCGGCCGGCGAGTCGATGCGCGAAAGGCGCGGGTAACGGGAGGAGTCGATGCTCATCGGGAGGGAATCGTGGGGATCACCCATTTTCCTCCCGGTTCATGGCGGGGGGCAAGCAAGCCCGTTCAGGAGGCGCTCCGGGGCGGGCCCGCCTCAGGCGCAGAGCTTGGAGCGGCTGGGCAGCTGCGCCTTCAGGAAGGCCATCTGGTCGGCCAGGATGTTGCGGTTGGAGAGGATCAGGTGTTCGATCCAGCTGGGCCGGTACGGCACCGCCAGCAGCGGCATGTTGGCCTGGGCCGGGGTGCGGTTGCCCTTGCGCGAGTTGCACTGGAAGCAGGCGGTGACCACGTTCTCCCACACGTCCCTGCCGCCGCGGGACAGGGGCAGGACGTGGTCGCGGGTCAGGTACGGGCGCGGGAACTGCCCGCCGCAGTACATGCACAGGTAGGCATCGCGGGCGAACAGGGCGGAGTTGGTCAGCGCCGGGGTCGGGTCCAGGGCGCGGTTCCGCGGGTGGCCGCGGGTGGCGATGATCGGGTGCAGCTCGATGACGCTGCGGTCGCCGGTGAGGCGGTTGGTGCCGCCGTGCACGCGCATGCAGGGTTCGCCGAGGGTCCAGGCCACCGCGTCGCGCGCGTACAGGCAGGTGGCTTCCTGCCAGTGGATCCAGCTCATGGCNCGGCCATGGGAATCCAGGGACAGGACCCGCAGGTTGGGCGAGAAGGGCCGCCCCGCGACCGGGGACGCGCGCGGCGCCTCCGTTCCGGCGTAGATCAGACCTGTCCTGGCAGCGTCCGTCTCCATCGGGAATCGAGCTTATACCCGATCGGAGACGGTTTGTGTACCGCGTTCAGCGCAGCACGCCTTCCAGCCCCGGGGCGGGGTTGAGCGCGCTCTGGCCGTCCACCTTGAATTCCCGGGCCTTGCCGGCCTCGTCGGGCGTGGCCCGGACCGTGCCCTCCAGCCGGTAGGAGAGGGCGCGCCGGGAGGCCAGCGCGTCGGCCACCGCCAGCCGCGCCATCGGCTGCGGGCGCAGGGTCACCTGGACCACGTCGGCCGCGGTCGGGCCGATGGACAGGGCGGGCGAGGCCTCCAGGGTGCCGGCCGGGTGCTCGTCCACGCTCAGCTCCAGGCGGACGTGGTCGAAGCGCATGGACACGCTGCTGTAGTTGTGCAGGCGCACGTCCACGGTCCAGCTGCCGTCGGCCTGGACCTGCAGCTGCTGGACCATGGCCGCNGGCGGCGAGACGCGCTTGGCGCCGCCGGCGCAGCCGGCGCCCAGGGCCGCCGCCGCCAGCAGGGCCAGGGTGGCGAGGATGTGCAGGATCCGCTTCATGCCGCCTCCGAGAACCGCGAGGGCGGCAGGATACTACGGCTCGGGCGGCGGCTCGCGCAGCGGGGCGGCGAGCACCAGCGGCGCAAGGTCGTAGCCCATGGCTTCGGCGCGGCCGCGCAGCTGCTCGAACAGGGTGCGGTCCATCGCCGGTTCGCGCGAGAGGATCCAAAGGTAGTCGCGGTCCGGGTCGCCCACCACCGCCCACTGGTAGTCCGGGTCCAGGGCGATCACCCAGTAGTCGGCCCACACGAACGGAACCCACGCCAGCCAGTCCGGGGCGAAGCGCACGCGCAGCCGGCCCGGGTGGCCGGGCACCGGGCGGGCCACGCCGTCGACCTCGATACGGTTGCCGTCGTGGGTGCGGCAGGCGTTGTGGACGCTGATGGTGCCGTCGCTGCGCAGCGCGTACTGGGCGGTGATGTCGCCGGCACAGCGCCGCTGGAAGGACAGCGGCAGGTGCGCGATCTCGTACCAGAGGCCGGCATAGCGCGACAGGTCCAGCTCGGGCACCGAGGGGACCGGGCCGGCGGCCCGGGCGGGGGCGGGGAACAGCGCCAGGCACAGCAGCAGCGGGATCAGCGCACGCATGGAGCCTCCTCCGGGCGACCTGCGGCCGATCCTAGCATCCAGGATGGTGGCCCCCCGCGTCCACGCGGGGCGCGCGGGTCAGCAGGACAGGCGGCGGGGCGGCTGGCCGTAGCGGGAGACCTGCACCAGCACGGGGTGGTTGCGCAGGCGGGNGGCGTCGGCCAGCAGCAGCGCCAGGTCCAGCGCCGATTCCTCGTCCGGATACACCGCCAGGGCGCGCCCGTTGTCGAACACGGTGCAGCCTCGGTGGTCCTTGGCGACAGTCAGCACTCGATGTTCCATGGCCTTGCGTGTGGGCGGGGCTTCGGGTGGCCGCCATCATGCACGTCGCGCCTGGTGCCACCATCGGCTGGTGGCGCAGTGAGGTGTAGGAAAATTCCGCCCAGATGGGCCGGATGCCACGCAGGCGGGCGCCGTTGCACGGCACCGCTGCAACGGAAAAGGGCCTGCTTCGCAGCAGGCCCTTTTTCGAATCCGATGGTGGCCGGGGAGGGAATCGAACCCCCGACACGGGGATTTTCAATCCCCTGCTCTACCAACTGAGCTACCCGGCCGGTGTTCCGTGGCGGCGGTGCCGCGACGAGGAGCGGCATGATAGCGGGGACGGAACGTCCCGACAAGCCTCATCCACGCTGAACATCCTTCGCCGGGCACGTTGGCGGGCGAGGGGTGGCGCGGGATGATCGCCGCAGTCGTCCGTACGGGAGCATTCGCGATGAGGAAGAGCCTGACCATGCTTGCGCTGGCGGCCGTGCTCGGCGGTTGCGCCGGCATGCCGCGGATGAGCGATGCCGAGCGCCTGGCGCTGTACCGCTCGCACGCCGGCGAGGAGGTGCGCAGCTTCACCCTGTTCGGCCGCCCGAGCGGCTGGACCCCGCTGGGCGAGGAGGCGCTGGTGGTGTGGACGCGGCCGCGCGAGGCCTGGCTGCTGGAGCTGGCCGGGCGCTGCCAGGACCTGGACCACGCCCCGGGCATGACCCTCACCAGCACCGGCAGCCAGGTGCAGGCGCGCTTCGACGAGGTGATCCCGCTGGGGCCGGGGGTGAGCGAGGTGGGGCGGATTCCCTGCCGCATCCAGAGCATCCGCCGGGTGGATGTGGCCGGCCTGCGCCAGGCCCAGCAGGAACTGCGCGAGGCCGCGGTGAAGCAGCGCGAGGCGGAAGCCACGCCGTAGGGCCGGCGCGGCAGGGCGCCCGGGCGCGTGCCGGCGCGGGACGCGCAGTCAGTCCGCGGTCGGTGGCACGTAGCCGGCCGGCTTCTCCGCACCGCCGCCGAACAGGAACTTCTCCATCTCCGCCTCGAGGAAGGCGCGGTGCTTCGGGTCGCGCGGGGACAGGCGGTTCTCGTTGATCAGCATGGTCTGGTGCGCCAGCCAGGCGTTCCAGGCGTTCTTGCCGATGTGGGCGTGGATGCGCCGGCCCAGTTCGCCCGGCCAGGGGACGAAGTCCAGGCCTTCGGTTTCNCGCTTTTCGTACTGGCAGTAGACGGTGCGGGGCATCTTCAGGGTCCGGTGAGCTTGCGGATCGGGGCGGGCAGGGCGAGGGCGTGCAGTTCCGCGCGTGCCACCCAGCGCAGGTCGGGATTGTCGCCCGCCGCCGGCCGCGGNGCGACCCGGCGCAGGCGCAGCGGGCGCAGGCGCAGGCGGTAGTGGCTGAAGGCGTGCGGCAGCTCGGGCAGCGGCTCGGGCGCCCAGCGGCCCTGCAGGTGGCGCCTGAACCAGGCGCGCGCGGCGGCCTCGTCCTCGGCCTCCGGCAGCGACCACAGCGTGGCCCACACGCCGGTGGGCGGGCGCCGCTGCAGCAGCAGGCGGCCCTCCGCATCCTCGGCCAGCAGCACCACCGCGCTGCGCTCGGGCAACACCCTGGCCGGGCGCGGTGCGGGCAGTTCCCCGGTGCGGCCCGCGNGCAGGGCCACGCAGGCGTCGTTGAGCGGGCACAGCACGCAGGCCGGCTGCGCGCGCGTGCACAGGGTGGCGCCGAAATCCATCTGCGCCTGGGTGTAGTCGGCCAGGCGTGCGTGCGGCAGGTGCGATTCGGCCAACGCCCACAGGCGCTTCTCCNCCGCCGGCAGGCCGGGCCAGCCCTCGACGCCGTGGTAGCGGGCCAGCACACGCTTGACGTTGCCGTCCAGGATCGGGAAGCGGTCGCCCCAGGCCTGGGCCAGGATCGCGCCGGCGGTGCTGCGGCCGATGCCCGGNAGCGCGGTCAGTGCCTCCAGGTCNCGCGGCAGCTCGCCGCCGTGGCGCTCCACGCACAGCCTGGCCGCCGCGTGCAGGTTGCGGGCGCGCGAGTAGTAGCCCAGCCCGGCCCAGTGCGCCATCACCGCGTCGGCCGGCGCCGCGGCCAGCGCCGGCAGGTCGGGGAAAGCGCGCACGAAGCGCTCGAAGTAGGGGATGACCGTGGCCACCTGGGTCTGCTGCAGCATCACCTCCGACAGCCACACCCGGTAGGGCGTGCGCGGATGCTGCCAGGGCAGGTCGTGGCGGCCGTGGCGGTCGAACCAGGCCAGCAGGCGCGCGGCAAAGCCGTCGTCGCCGGCCGCGGCCGGTGGCACCGCGGCGGGGGCGGTGCGGCGCGCGCGCGGCATCAGGCGTTGCCCAGGGTTTCCGGCAGCAGGGCGTCCACGAAGGCTTCCGGGTCGAACACGCGCAGGTCCTCCGGGCGCTCGCCGATGCCGGCGAAACGGATCGGGATGCCGAACTCGCGCGCCAGGGCGAACACCACGCCGCCCTTGGCGGTGCCGTCCAGCTTGGTCACCACCAGTCCAGTCACGCCCACCGCGGCGTGGAACTGGCGCAGCTGGCTGAGCGCGTTCTGGCCGGTCGTGCCGTCGATCACCATCAGCACCTCGTGCGGCGCGGCCGGGTCCAGCTTCTGCAGCACGCGCTTGATCTTGCCNAGCTCGTTCATCAGGCCGACCTGGGTGTGCAGGCGGCCGGCCGTGTCGGCGATCAGNACCTGGATGCCGCGGGCCCTGGCCGCCTGCAGGGCGTCGTAGGCCACCGAAGCCGGATCGGCGTTCTGGCCCTGGGCGATCACGGTCACCCCGTTGCGTTCGCCCCAAGCCTGCAGCTGCGCCACCGCGGCGGCNCGGAAGGTGTCGCCGGCGGCCAGCATCAGGCTGTGGCCCTCCTCGCGGAAGCGGCGGGCCAGCTTGCCGATGGTCGTGGTCTTGCCCACGCCGTTGACGCCCACGGTCAGCAGCACGAACGGCCTGGCCGCGGGGTCGATGCGCAGTGGCCGCGACACCGGGCGCAGCATCTCCACCAGGTCGGCGCGCAGGGCGGCGAGCANGGCGCGGGCGTCGGCGAACTCGCGTGCCTTCATGCGCTTGCGCAGCGACTCCACCAGGGCGGTGGTGGCCGGCACGCCGACGTCGGCGGTCAGCAGGGCGGTCTCGATCTCCTCCAGCAGCGCCTCGTCCAGCTTCGGGTTGCGCGAGAACAGGCCGCCCAGGCCCAGCGCGGCGCTGGTGCGGCGCAGGCGCTCGAGCCAGCCGCGCCTGCCGGCCGGCGCGGCCGGCGGCTCGGCGGCTGGCTCGGCCTCGGCCGGTCCGGCGGGCGTGGGCGTGGGCGTGGCGCCGGTCTCGGGCGCCTGCGCGNCGGTTTCCGGCGCCGGCTGCGGCGCGGCCGCATCGGCCGCCGTCGGCTCCGCCGCTGCCCCGGCCGGCGCCTCGCCGGCGNGCGCCTGCGGGAACGCGGCGGCCAGCTCCTCCGCGCTGAAGCGGCTGCCGGAGGACGGCGGCGCGGGCGGAGTTTCGGGCTTCTTGCGGCGGAAGAAACTGATCATTGCGCGGGAATGTCGGAAAATGCCGCACATGCTAGCAAAGCCGACGTGTATGCCCCCTGCGGCGATCCCTTCGCGGAGCGGCCGATGAGCCGCCGTCCCCCGGCCCGTGGCGCCGCCCCGCGCCAGCCCGGCGTGGTGCGCATCATCGGCGGCCGCTGGCGCGGCACCCGCCTGCCGGTGGCCGATGCCCCCGGCCTGCGTCCGACCTCCGACCGCGTGCGCGAGACCCTGTTCAACTGGCTGATGCCGGCGCTGCCGGGCGCGCGCGTGCTGGACCTGTTCGCCGGCACCGGCGCGCTGGGGCTGGAGGCGGTCTCGCGCGGGGCCGCGCACGCCACCCTGGTGGAACGCGATCCGGCCCTGGCCGCCGCCCTGGCCGGCCACGTGGAGCGGTTGCGCGCGCACGACCGGGTGCGGGTGGTGCGCGAGGACGCGCTGCGCTGGCTGGCTGCGGCCACGCCGGAGCCGTTCGACATCGTGTTCCTCGATCCCCCGTTCGCCGCCGCACTGTGGGAGCCGGCGCTGCGCGCGCTGGCGCCGTGGCTGGCGCCGGGCGGCTGGCTGTACGTGGAGTCGCCGCCGGGGGCGGCGCCCGCGCCGCCTCCGGGCTGGCTGCCGCACCGCGAGCTGTGCACCGCGCAGGCGCGTGCTGCACTGTACCGTGGCCCCGGGAACACGCGCGCTGATACACTCGCCGGCGCCCACCCAGCCCCCTGAGTGAACGCCTGTGGCCAACAGCCGCACCGCCGTCTATCCCGGTACCTTCGACCCGATCACCAACGGTCACATCGACCTGGTGGCGCGCGCGGCGCCGCTGTTCGACCGCATCGTCGTGGGCGTGGCCGCCAGCCCGACCAAGGGCCCGACCCTGCCGCTGGAGCTGCGCGTGCGCCTGGCCCGCGAGGCCCTGGCCGGCCATCCCAACGTGGAGGTGCGCGGCTTCGACACGCTGCTGGCGCACTTCGTGCGCGAGGTGGGGGCCGGGGTGCTGCTGCGCGGCCTGCGCGCGGTGTCCGACTTCGAGTACGAGTTCCAGATGGCGAGCATGAACCGCCGCCTGATCCCGGAGGTCGAGACCCTGTTCCTGACCCCGGCCGAACAGTACAGCTTCATCTCATCCTCGCTGGTGCGCGAGATCGCCCGACTGGGAGGCGACGTCTCGGGCTTCGTGACGCCGGCGGTGGCCGCGGCCCTGCAGGCGGCATGGCGGGGCGAGGCGAATTCCGACTGATCTCTCAATCCAAGTACCCCAAGGGAGGTTTCCCATGAACCGCAATACCCGCGTGCTGCTGGCCGTCTGCCTGGCCTCGACCCTGGCGCTGTCCGGCTGCAATAAGGACGAGGCGCAGGTGGCCAACGAGGCCGCCGAGGCCAAGGTGCTGACCGCTCCGCCGCGCGACGACGACGCCGCGTGGAAGGCCTACCTGCCGCAGGTGGTGCAGGAGAACATGGGCACCATCACCAACAACCCGTTCCTGTACTACCTGCCGCCGGAGTCGGACCCGGAGTTCGAGGCCAAGTACCAGCGCCAGGTCGAGGCGGCCACCACCGCCATGGCCCGCGGCATCCAGAAGGGCAACCTGCTGGCCTTCGGCTCGCCGGCGTCCGCGCGCATGGCCGACCTGATCGAGGTGGCGTTCAAGGACGTGCCGGCCGACACCATGAAGGGCGTGCGCATCCTGTTCATCGGCGACGCGGCCGACAACCCGCGCGTCGAGGCGGCGATCGCCCCAACCGGCGCCGAGTACGTGTTCATCGAAGCCAAGTAAGGAGAATCGCACCGGTGGCGCCCGCGGGTGCCGCCGGTGCGGACGCCCGTCGTGTCGCTGCGCATCAACGAGACCTGCGTCAACTGCGACGTCTGCGAGCCGGCCTGTCCGAACCAGGCCATCTCGATGGGCGAGACCATCTACGTGATCGATCCGGCGCGCTGCACCGAATGCGTCGGCCACTTCGACGAGCCGCAGTGCGTGGCCGTCTGCCCGGTGGAATGCATCGATCCGGACCCCGAGCATCCCGAGAGCAGGGAGGCGCTGCTGGAGAAGCTTCGCCGACTGCAGCGGGAGCACTCTGAGCTCTATCCGCACGAGGCCGCTCCATGACCCTTGTCCATCGCGTCCTGCTGGCACTGGCCCTGCTGGTGCCGGNCGCGCTCCCCGTCCACGCCGAAGCGCCCGCGCGCGGGCAGGCCGGCGCCACCGCGCATCCGCCGGGTGCGGCCATCGCCAGCGCCCATCCGGCCGCCACCGAGGCCGGCTTCGAGGTCCTGGCCAAGGGCGGCAANGCCTTCGACGCCGCCGTGGCGGTCTCGGCCGCGCTGTCGGTGGTCGAGCCGATCAGCTCCGGCCTGGGCGGCGGCGGCTTCTTCCTGCTGCACGACGCGGCCAGCGGCCGCGACGTGTTCGTGGACGCACGCGAGACCGCGCCGGCCGCGGTGACTTCCGAGCGCTACCGCGGCGCCGACGGCAAGCTGGACAGCGACCGCGCCCAGAACGGCCCGTGGGCGGCCGCCATCCCCGGCCTGCCGGCGGCACTGGTGCACGTGGCCGAGCGCTACGGCCGCCTGCCGCTGTCCGAGAGCCTGGCCCCGGCCATCCGNCTGGCGCGCGACGGCTTCCCGGTCTACGGCCGCCTGGAGCGCGGCTACGCGGNCCGGCGCGAGGTCATGGAGCGCTACCCCGGCACCCGCCAGGCCTTCCTGATCGACGGCAAGCCGATGCGCGAGGGGCAGATCCTGCGCCAGCCCGACCTGGCGCGGACCCTGGAGGCGATCGCCGAGCGCGGCTTCGACGGCTTCTACCGCGGCCCGGTGGCGAAGAAGCTGGTGGCCGGCGTGCGCGCCGCCGGCGGGCAGTGGACCGCCGAGGACCTGGCCGCGTACCGGGTCAAGGAGCGCGAGCCGCTGCGCTTCCGCTACCGCGACTGGGAGATCGTCACCGCGCCGCCGCCGTCCTCGGGCGGCGTGGCCCTGGCGCAGATGCTCAACATCCTCTCCGCCTGGGACCTGCGCGGGCTGGATCCGGCCGCGCGCGCGCACCTGACCATCGAGGCGATGCGCCGCGCCTACCGCGACCGCACCTTCTACCTGGGCGACCCGGACTTCGTGCACGTGCCGGTGGACGTGCTGACCAGCCCGTACTACGCGGCCGGCCTGCGCGCGACCATCCACCCGGAGAAGGCCACCCCCAGCGACGCGCTGTCGGGCCTGCCCACGCCGCTGGAGGACGAGGAGACCACCCACTTCTCGATCATCGACGCCGAGGGCAACCGCGCCGCAGTCACCCAGACGGTGAACCTGCTGTTCGGCTCGGGCCTGGTGCCGCCGGGCACCGGCGTGCTGCTGAACAACGAGATGGACGACTTCGCCCTGCTGCCGGGCCAGCCCAACGCCTTCGGCGTGATGGGTTACGAGGCCAACGCGCCGCAGCCGGGCAAGCGCCCGCTCAGCTCGATGACCCCGACCTTCATGCTCTCGCCGGACCGCATCGCGGTGCTGGGCACCCCGGGCGGCAGCCGCATCATCACCATGGTGCTGCTGGGCGTGCTGGGCTACGACGATGGCCTGGGCGCGCAGGAGGTGGCGGCGCTGCCGCGCTTCCACCACCAGTGGTGGCCGGANGTGGTGCTGGCCGAGCGCGGCGCGTTCGACGCGGCCACCGCGCAGCGTCTGCGCGCCATGGGCCACACCCTGGACCTGCCCGAGGACAACGTCAGCGGCCGGGCCTCCAGCCACGTGTGGGGCAACCTGCAGACCGTGATGTGGGACCTGCGCAGCGGCACCCTGCAGGCCGGCGGCGATCCGCGCTACCGCGAAAGCTCCGCGCAGGTGCGGCAGATGGAGGCGGCGGCCGCGCCCTGAGCGCGGCCGGCTTGCGGATTCTTAACCGGCACGCGGCTAGCATTCGNGCATGAAACTCTGGTCCATCCGCGGCAACTCGCAGAAGCTCGACGGCGGGGCGATGTTCGGCAACGCGCCCCGCGCCCTCTGGGAGAAGTGGGTCAGCCCCGACGAGCACAACCGCATCGACCTGGCCTGCCGCGCGCTGCTGGCCAGCCCGCTCAACGGCAAGACCGTCCTGTTCGAGACCGGCATCGGCGCGTTCTTCGAGCCGAAGCTGCGCGAACGCTACGGGGTGCAGGAGGACCGCCACGTGCTGGTGGACTCGCTGCGCGCGGCCGGCTTCGAGCACGAGGACATCGACGTGGTGGTGCTCAGCCACCTGCACTTCGACCATGCCGGCGGATTGCTGGCGCCGTGGGCCGAGGGCAGGGCGCCCGAGCTGCTGTTCCCCAACGCGACCTACCTGGTTGGCGCCCGCCACTGGGAGCGCGCGCGCCATCCGCACCCGCGCGACCGTGCCAGCTTCATCCCGGAACTGCCCGGCCTGTTGGAGGCCAGCGGCCGCCTGGAGATCGTGGACGGCCCGTACTCGCGGGCGCTGGGCGAGGCGGTGCGCTTCCACTACAGCGACGGCCACACCCCCGGCCTGATGATGGCCGAGATCGTCGGCCCAAGGATGGTGGACGGCCAGCCGCACGGCGGCGTGGTGTTCTGCGCCGACCTGATCCCGGGCCGGTTCTGGGTGCACCTGCCCATCACCATGGGTTACGACCGCAACGCCGAGCTGCTCATCGACGAGAAGCGCGCCTTCCTCGAGGACAAGCTGGCACGCGGCGTGCGCCTGTTCTTCACCCACGACACCGGCTGCGCCCTGGCGGAAGTGGTCCGCGACGGGAAGGGGCGCTACGGCACCACCGGCGAACTGGCCGAGCTGCAGGCGATGCCGCTGGCCGGCTGAGCGGCCGCGGCGCCGGTGTTCCCGCGGAGCCGCTCCTGCTGCGGCGCGGCTTGCCGCGGCCCGGCGACGGCCGGAGGATGGCGCGGCCCTTCGACCGGGGAGGTCCCGCATGCGAGTCCGCCGCCTGCCGCCGTTCCTGTCCGTTCCCCTGCTGGCCGCGCTGCTGGGCGCGGCCGTGCCCGCCGCCCGCGCCGCGCCCGNCGTGCAGGTGCGCATGGACCAGCTGGGCTTCCTGCCCGGCGCGCGCAAACTGGTCGTGGCCGAGGGCGGCGCGCCCCGGGCCTTCGAGGTCGAGCGCGAGGACGGGCAGGTGGTGCTGCGCGGCCGCTTCGGCCCGGCCGTGCGCTGGGACGCCTCCGGCACCCGGGCGGCGGTGGCCGACCTGAGCGCGCTGGCCGAGCCGGGCCGCTACCGGCTGAAGGTGGACGGGCATCCGGTGCCCGATCCGCTGGTGGTGGACGCCCAGGCCCATGCCGGCCTGGCCGATGCCGCGCTCAAGGCGTTCTACTTCAACCGTGCAGGCACCGCGCTGGCGCCGGAGCACGCCGGCGTGTACGCGCGTGCGGCCGGGCACCCGGACACCGGGGTGGAAATCCATCCCTCCGCCGCCACCCCGGCGCTACCTGCCGGCAGCGTGGTCTCCGCGCCCAAGGGCTGGTACGACGCCGGCGATTACAACAAGTACGTGGTCAACTCCGGCATCAGCACCTGGACCCTGCTGGCGGCGTGGGAGCACTACCCGCGGTTCTTCCAGGAGCGCGACNTGGGCATCCCCGAAAGCGGCGACGCGGTGCCCGACATCCTCGACGAGGCCTGGTGGAACCTGGAGTGGCTGCTGGCCATGCAGGACCCGGCCGACGGCGGGGTCTGGCACAAGCTCACCACGCTGCGGTTCTCCGGCATGGTGATGCCGGAGGCGGACACGGCGCGGCGCTACATGGTCGGCCGCGGCACCGCGGCGGCGCTGGACTTCGCCGCGGTGATGGCCACCGCCGCGCGGGTGTACGCGCCCTTCGAGGCGCACTTCCCCGGCGTGCCGGCGCGCATGCGCGCGGCGGCGGAGGNGGCCTGGCGCTGGGCGCTGGCCCACCCGGACCTGCCGTACCGGCAGCCGGAAGACGTGGCCACCGGCGCCTACGGCGACGGGCATTTCGACGACGAGTTCGCCTGGGCCGCGGCCGAGCTGTACCTGCTGACCGGGGAGGNGGAGTACTGGCGGGCCTTCGAGCGCCACGCCCGCGACCCGGGCGTGCCCGCGTGGCCGGACGTGGGCGCGCTGGGCTGGGTGTCGCTGGCCCACCATGCCGACCGCCTGCCGGACGATGCGGCGCGCCGGCGCGTGGCCGCGGGGCTGGAGCGGCTGGCCGCGCGCCTGGCCGCGCGCTGGCAGGCGTCGCCCTGGCGGGTGGCGATGCAGCCGGAGGACTTCGTCTGGGGCAGCAACGCGGTGGCGCTGAACCAGGCGCTGATGCTGCTGCAGGGCTACCGCCTCACGCAGCGGCGCGAATACCTGGACGCGGCGCAGTCGCAGCTGGACTGGGTGCTGGGGCGCAATCCGCTGGGCGTGTCCTTCGTCACCGGCCAGGGCCTGCGCACGCCCCGGCACATCCACCACCGGCCCTCGGCCGCCGACGGCATCGCTGATCCGGTGCCCGGCTGGCTGTCCGGCGGGCCCAATCCGGGGCAGCAGGACGCACGCGACTGCCAGGGCGTGCCCTATCCGTCGAAGCGGCCGGCGCTGTCCTGGCTGGACCACGAGTGCAGCTACGCCAGCAACGAGGTGGCGATCAACTGGAACGCCCCGCTGGTGTACGTGGCCGCGGCCCTGCAGGCCCTCACACCCCCGTCCCCGTAGGGGCATGCAGCTGCGAACCGGCCGGCGCGTCCGGATCCCGCGTTCAACCGCCACGCACAAGGCACGCCAGGAAGCGCCCGGGCGTTCGCCTCCGGCTGCGGTCGCCGCGTGGCCCGGCGCCGGCTTGGGCGGTGCCGTCCAGGCCGCCGCTGGCGCGGCTCCTGCGACGGCTCCGCGTACGCGACCGCGGGCCGGCACCGGCACACGCATCCTCGCCCCGCGTCAAACCGCCCGCAGGAGGTGCGCGGAAACGGTCAATCCACCCGGGTGCCGAAGATGCGGTCGCCGGCGTCGCCCAGGCCGGGAAGGATGTAGCCCTTGTCGTTGAGGCGCTCGTCGATGGCGGCGGTGTAGATCTGCACGTCCGGATGCGCGGCCTCCACCGCGGCCAGGCCCTCGGGCGCGGCCACCAGGAAGATGCCCTTGATCCGGCGCGCGCCGGCGCGCTTGAGCATGTCGATGGTGGCCACCAGCGAGCCGCCGGTGGCCAGCATCGGGTCCAGGATCAGCGCGTCGCGCTCGTCCAGCCGCCCGGTCAGGCGCTCGAAGTAGGGCACCGGCTGCAGGGTCTGCTCGTCGCGCTGCAGGCCGACCACGCTGACCTTGGCGGCCGGGATCAGGGCCAGCACGCCCGGCAGCATGCCCAGGCCGGCGCGCAGGATCGGCACCAGGGTGATCTTGGCCCCGGCGATGCGCTTGACCTGCACCGGGCCGGCCCAGCCCTCCACCGTGGCGGTCTCCATCGCCAGGTCGGCGGTGGCCTCGTAGGCCAGCAGCGTGCCCAGCTCGGTCACCAGCTCGCGGAAGCCCTTGGTGCTGAGCGAGGCGTCGCGGAGCAGGCCGATCTTGTGCTGGACGAGCGGATGGCAGACTTCGACGGCTTTCATGGCGGCCTGCAGGTATGGGGGCCTGGAAAGTCTGCAGCAAACGCGTCGATGCGGAAAGGCGAAGCCGGCGCTGCGCCGGCTCCACCCGGTGCGCGGCTCAGAACGCCATGCGCATCACCAGCTGGTAGCTGGGCCCGGCTTCCTCGGTCTCGAGCTCGTACTCGTCGTAGTCGCGGTCGAGCTGGTCCTTGAGGGTGTTGAACTTGTCGAAGAACTCGTCCTTCCTCGCGTTGAGCAGGTTGTTGGCCGACAGCCGCACCGAGAAGTTCCGGCCGAAGCGCTTCTCGACGAAGGCGTCCAGTTCCCCGCCGTACCGGATGATGGCTTCCTCGC
>JGI26049J44785_1000799_pt1 | contig 16954 bp, 17 predicted proteins | sample HigsolmetaGSP11D_FD_44785 | JGI IMG/M metagenome (IMG submission 44785)
TTTATCGGCTCGATCCTGTTCGAGCTGGTCCGTACGGCATCCGTGGCGCTGATGCCGGGCACCTGGCAGCTCATCCTTGGAACGGTTCTGCTTCTTACGATCCTGTTCGTGCCCGGGGGATTGGCCTCGCTCTTCGTACGCCGGCGCAAGGTTGCCGGGGAGGGTGCTCAATGACCCCTGTCATTTCGGTTCGCGATCTGCAGAAAACCTTCGGGTCGGTGGTAGCGGCGCGGGACATCAATGTTGATATCCCCGCCCTTCAGACGGTCGGCATCATTGGCGCAAACGGCGCGGGCAAAACGACTTTCGTCAATATGATCACCGGCCACATCAGGCCGAGCAGCGGGTCAATTTTCTTCGCTGGCAAGGACGTGACGGGCCTTCCCTCTCGGACGATTTGCCGAATGGGAATTTCCCGCTCGTTCCAGGTCGCGCAAATTTTCCCGTCTCTGACAGTCTACGAGAACATGTGCGCAGCCGCAGCCATTGCTCGCACAAATGCAAGCGTGGTGCGCTATGCGCTTATGCCTTTGCTGAATGAGGCCGCGATCGCGGAGACCGAGGAGGCGATCAAGCTCTTTCAGCTGAGCAAGTACCGCAACGCGCAAGCGGCGACGCTTCCGCAGGGCGTGAGAAAACTGCTCGACATCGCGATGGCGGTCGCCGGACGGCCGCAAGTGCTGCTCCTCGACGAGCCCACCAGCGGCATATCAGTCGAAGAAAAGTACGATCTCATGGAGATCGTCATGGGTGCCCTGAAAAGCCGGAAGGTAACAGTTCTGTTCGTCGAGCACGACATGGAGCTGGTGGAGCGCTTTGCCGAGCGCGTGCTCGCATTCTACGATGGGACAGTCATTTCCGACGGGTCGCCCGCCGAAGTGCTCGGTGACCCGCGCGTCCAGGAACTGATTACTGGCCATGCGATTGCGCGGTCGGGGAGTGTCGCTCATGCTTGAGGTTGCTGGGCTCAATGTTTCGATCGGAACGGTCCCCATCGTGCATGATGCGAATTTCTTTGTCGGCGAGGGCGAGTTTTGTGGCCTCATCGGCAGGAACGGCGCTGGCAAAACAACGCTTTTGCGAGCGCTCATGGGGGCGTTACCGGCTAAGGGGCGCGCCGTCCTGGATGGCACCGATCTCATTTCGCTGCCGAGCTACAGGCGCGTTGATAAAGGCGTCGGCTATATGCCGGAAGATCGCCGCCTCGTGCCGGAATTCACGGTTGAAGAAAATATCATGCTGCCAGCCTGGGCAGCTTCCATGGGGGATGCGCCTGAGCGGCTGAAATGGATTTTCGGCATTATGCCGGAAGTCGAACGCTTTCGGTCGCGCCGCGCATTGGAACTTTCTGGTGGTCAGCAAAAGATGGTTGCGCTCGCACGCGCGCTCATGGCTGGCCGGCGTCTCTTGCTTCTCGATGAGCCTTTCGAAGGCCTGGCGCCGGCGCTAGCGCGGCGTTTGGGTGAGGTGATGGCCAATCTGAAGGCCGAAAGGGTTTCGGTCTTGATCGCTGAATCCAACGAAGCGCACGTCCGTGATTTGCTTGTGCGGACTTTCCGCATCGAGCGGGGCCGTGTGATGGCGGAGGCTGGGGCTCTGTCGAAGGCAGCTGTTGGGTGATCAATACCCGCCGAACAATGGGGATATCAATTAAAGGTGCGCCAGTGCGGGCGCACCTTTTTTTGCGCGATGAATGCCGCGCAGGCAGTGTCGTCGTTGCGGACATTCTCTGAGGTCAATGCATCATACACGGACACTCACAGCTCATGGTGAGCAGCTAATCCTAGCATTTTTCGGAGCTCACGCGCGATAGCAGCGGATGGCACGCGCGTTGCTGGGAACCAGGCAAAGAATATCGTGAGGATTAATGCTTCCCAGCAACTCAAGCGATCCGACTGATTTGCCTTTATCGAGGCTCCCTGTGGTGATGCCCGGAGCCGGTTTCGACCTGCTGCAGGGCATCCGAATTCTTGACCTTTCCACTTCGATCGCTGGTCCGTTCGCGACCATGCTCCTCGGCGATCTCGGGGCTCATGTGATCAAGGTCGAGCGACCGGGGACGGGAGATGACGCGCGCGCCTGGGGCCCACCGTTTCTCGACGGTGAGTCTCTTTGGTTCTTGAGTGTGAACCGGAATAAGCAAAGTGTTGCGCTCGATTACTCAAGTCCGGAAGGTGCGAAACTTCTCAGAGAGCTGGCCGATCGCTGCGACGTTGTCCTCATCAATCAGCCGGCGCGTGTCGCGAAAAAGCTGGGTGTTGATGCTGCTTCGATTGGCGCCGGCCGTGACGATCTCATCCACGTTTCCATTACCGGCTTTGGCGTTGATGGAGAGCGCGCGGATTGGACGTGCTACGATCTCATTGCCGAAGGATATTCCGGCGTCATGGACCTCACCGGAGAGGCCGAGGGTGAACCGCAGAAAATCGGCACTCCAGCCGCCGATATGCTGGCCGGTCAGGACGCAGCTTTGGCCGTTATCGCAGCGTTGTTCGCACGTACTCGGACCGGCAAAGGACGCGCCATCGATATCTCGTTGGTCGATTCCATGACGCGGTTCCTGAACTGCCGAATTGTGCCCTACCTGGGATCCGGCGAGCTCCCGCGCCGATCAGGGGGCAGAGATAGCGTCATCGCCATCTATCAAGCTTTTCACACGGCCGATGAGCCTATCACGCTTGGGCTCGGCAACGACAATATCTGGCGGCGATTTTGGGAGGCTGTCGGCGAGCCCGAGTACGGTGCCGATCCGCGTTTTGCAACAAATGCAGACCGGCGCGCGCGGCGCGCGGAGATCGTCGCGAAGATACAGGGGTTGCTGCTGACGAAGCCTCGCGCCCACTGGTTATCGCTACTTCGGAACGCCCGGGTGCCGGCAGGTCCAATCAATCGGATCGATGAGGTAGCCGAAGATCCGGAATTGCAGCGCCGCCGTGTGTTATATTGCCTCGATGCCAATGGCCGAAAAATTCCGCAAGTGGGAACGGCCATTTGCCTGGACGGGCAGGCCAATGTTCCTCGCACACCACCGCCAAGGCTGGGCGAGCATACATATGCTGTGCTGCAGGAATTTCTCGGATTGGATCACGCCAGCCTGGCTGCTTTGAGTGCGGCTGGCATAATCGCGGGAGCCGCAGAATGAGCTACGAAACGATTATCTATGAAGAGGACGGTCCCATCGGAACCATCACGCTCAATCGGCCGCATGATGGGAATATGTTCACCCCCCAAATGTGTCATGAGATTCGCGATTGCATAAATGCCATCCGCCGAGAAACGCGGACTCGCGTCGTCGTGATCACCGGGGCTGGCGACAAGTTCTTCTGCATCGGCGGCCGTAAGGAAGGCATGGAAGATACGATGCTCTATGCCGGCACCCTGCCGACGCTGGAAATGTATGAGGCCATCGACCGTCTACAAAAGCCCGTTATCGCGAGCGTAAACGGCTATGCGGTCGGCGGAGGAAATGTCCTGCAGATCGTCTGCGATTTAACTATCGCAAAGGAAAGCGCGATATTCCGGCAAGTTGGTCCAATGATGGGTTCATTCGACGCTGGATACGGCACTTGGTATCTGGAAGACCTCGTCGGCAAGAAAAAGGCGAAGGAAATCTGGTACACGAATCCGAAAATCACGGCCCGCGAGGCCTTGGAAATGGGCCTGATCAACAGGGTTGTCCCCGACGAAAAGCTCAGAGAGGAAACCCGCGCATGGGCATTGGAAATTGCAGAGCGTGGATCCTTTGCCCTTGCCTCTATTAAAGCCGCATTCAATGCACGGCACGGCGGTGTCTCAGGACTTGCGCGTGTGGCACATGACCTGCTGCTCCGCGCCTATCTCGAGAGCGAGGAAAGCCATGAGCTTTCCACGGCATTTAGTGAGCGTCGTAAACCGGATCCGAGCAAATTCGGCAGGTGAGCCGTGCGCCCGTTTCTAACACTTCACCATCCCGCGGCTGCTGCACGCTATTACGAGCAGGGCTTGTGGCGCTCAGAGACGTTCTACGCTCTGGCGGCACGTCACGCGCAAGGCCGTCCAGATGCCATCGCAGTGCAGGATGGGCGTCGTGCACTGTCCTGGCGCGAACTCATTCGTTGGGTGGATGGCGTTGCAGCAGATCTGCGGACGTATGGCCTCGTAGGTGGCGATCGCGTTTCCATTTGGATGTCGAACCGCATCGAGGCCATCGTTACATTTCTTGCGTGCTCGCGGGAGGGATTTGCGTGCAATCCCTCGCTACATCGGACCTATACGTGCGCGGAAATTGGCCAGTTGCTCAATCGGCTTTCAGCGCGAGCGTTGATCACCGAGCCCGGTTGGGGAGCCGATCGCGCGACAGCGGATTTCGATGCCGTTTTGGCGGAGGTGCCTACACTCAAGGTCGTCTACACACCGGACGATTTTCCCGAGCCTGCGCCGAACAAAACGCCGCCGGTTCCCGATCCGGACAAGGTGACGTATCTCGCATTTACCTCCGGCACCACCGGAAACCCGAAATGCGTGATGCATTCGGACAATACGCTGCTTGCCAATGCGCGGGATCTTGTGCGGGATTGGGGGCACGGGCCAGATACGGTTCTGCTATCTCTCTCTCCGCTTTCTCATCACATTGCCTGGGTTGCTGTCGCGCAATGGGTGCTGTGTGGCTGCCGGCTCGTGACAAACGATCCGCCTGAGGGAATGAGCGCGCTGGATTGGGTTGTCTCGACGCGCGCTACGTACGTCATGGGCGTTCCGACACACGCGATGGATATTCTCGCGGAACAGCGTGCGCGTGGGATGGAGCGTTTAGGCGAGGTGCGCGTCTTCTACATGGCGGGCGCTCCGATTCCACCCTCTGTAGCTCAGGCGTTTGTCGCACAATCGATCAAGCCCCAGAACGTCTATGGAATGACGGAGAACTCGTCTCACCAATACACGCATCCTGCGGATGATACGGGTGTGATCATCGAGACCTGCGGTCGCGGTGGTCGGGCCTACGAAATACGTTTGTTCGATCCGAATGATCCGGACCGCCCCGTCGGTATAGGGGAAGTGGGGCAGATTGCCGGCCGCGGCGCTGCTCTAATGCTCGGCTACTTCGATAATCAGGCTGCCACGGAATCAAGTTTCAACCGCGACGGTTGGTTCTTGTCCGGGGATCTCGGTGTGCTCGATGCCGAGGGTAACCTGAGAATCGAAGGGCGCCTCAAAGATCTCATTATACGTGGGGGTCATAATATTTATCCTGCTCACATCGAAGCGTTGGCATTACGTCATGAGCAGGTGGCCAAGGTGGCCTGTTTCCCAGTCGCTGATGAGCGACTCGGTGAGCGCGTCTGCATTGCGGTGATCGGAGAGATCGAAGCAGAGGTTCTGCTGGAACACCTCGCACAGGAAGGACTTTCGAAATATGACATGCCGGAGTACTTCCTGCGGCTTGGCGCGTTTCCACTCACGGCAAGCGGCAAGATATTGAAGCGAACGCTCGTTGAAATGGTGCGCAAGGGCGAGTTGTCACCAATTCCTATCCGCTATCGCGGCCGTTAGGAGACACGCGCATGAACGTTAGACTCACGCAACGCGAGGAGTTCGCGATCCTTACGCTCGATCGGCCGGAAGCACTCAATGCTCTTTCGTTCGCGGTTCTGGAGCAAATTTCGCAAGCCTTCGATGAAGTCGCGAAATCGCCAGCACGCGCTTTAATTGTAACCGGAGCAGGCGAGAAAGCGTTTTGTGCCGGCGCTGACATCAAGGAGCTCCGCGGTCGCGACATGATGGCGACCAAACGCGGTGCTGAATTTGGTCAGGCTGTATTCGCGAAGCTGGATAAGCTTCCGATCCCATCTGTAGCTGCGATCAATGGCTACGCTTTTGGCGGCGGGCTTGAACTTGCAATGGCTTGCACATTCCGTGTGGCCACACCGAACGCGAAGATGGGGTTGCCTGAGATCAAATTGGGTCTCATTCCCGGCTATGGCGGCACGCAGCGACTACCGCGTCTCGTGGGGGAAGCGCGTGCACTCGAGATGATCATGACTGGCCGTACGGTCGGGGCCGAGGAGGCTGAGCGGATCGGATTGGTCAACAAGGTTGTCGAAGGCGATGCAGTCGAGGGCGCGATTGCGTTTGCGCGCACATTCACCTGTTACAGCTTGCCGGTTCTGGGATTTGCCCGTGATGCCGTCCGTCGCGCGTTGGACCTGCCCATTCACGAGGGGCTGAAAATCGAAGCGGACCTTTCAACCTTGGCATTCCGAACCGCGGACGCAGAAGAAGGCATGGCAGCCTTTGCCGAAAAGCGGAAGGCGGAGTTCAAGGATGCCTGAGGGGCAGATCATCGTCACAGGCGGCAGCCGCGGCATTGGTGCCGCCATTACTGCCGAGCTTTCCAGGCGAGGTTTTACTGTCGCCGCCCTCTCCCGTTCGGGGGAAGCCGCACAGGGTTACGGCATCGTCTGCGATATGACCGATGAGGCTGCCGTGGCAGCTGCCATTCGGTCTGTTGCGGAGCGCGGTCCTATCNTCGGTTTGGTCAACAACGCGGGCGCGCAAAAGGCAACTCCGAGCGCTGAGCTTTCCGCTGCGGAATTCGAAGCGACCATGCGCCTGAACGCGACGTCAGTCCTCGTCGCGAGTCGGGAGGTCTATCCGCATCTGAAAGCAGCAGGCGGTGGTTTGATTGTGAATGTCGGCTCGTTTTTCGATAAGTTAGGCGTATCTCGGAACCTCGCGTACTGTGCGTCAAAAGCAGCGATTGGCGCTATGACACGCTGCCTCGCAATCGAGTGGGCGCGCGACAATATCTCCGTCATTGATATCGCGCCCGGATATATCGAAACCGATCTCAATAAGGAGTTTCTAGCCAGCGAAAAAATTCGTGGTTGGCTAAGCAAACGCATACCTGTCGGCCGGCCAGGTCGAACGGACGAGGTCGCCCGTCTTGTCGGTGTTCTTTTCTCCGAGCGGATAGATTTTCTTACCGGCGAAACGATTTATATCGACGGCGGGCAAGGGATGAACCACTGATGAAAATTTTCGAGCAGATAGAGCGTCGCCGCCGTTGGAATGAAGACGAAGCGCTCATTCTGGAGCAGGTGCGTAGACTCGCCGACGAGGTTATCGCGCCCAATGCCGAATACTACGATCGAACCGGCGAGTTTCCCTGGAAGAACATAGAAGCCATCAACGAGCTCGGGCTGAACGGACTATTCGTCCCCGAGGCCTATGGTGGCTCGCCGATGTCGTATCGGCTTTACCTGGCAGTCGTGAAAACGCTTGCGGAAGCGTGTGCTTCGACTGCTATTATCTACGCCACGACGTTCCACGGCATGAAGCCTCTGATCGATCTAGGGACAGAGGAGCAGAAAGCTCGCTTACTTCCTCGTATCGCCGCAGGCGGGCTCGGCGCGCTGGCTATTACGGAGCCCACCGCGGGGTCTGACGCAACGGGGATGCGGACACGCTTTACGCCCAACGGCGATGAGATCATTGTTGACGGAACCAAGATTTTCATCACCAACGGCGATGTGGCTGATCTCATTCTATTGTTCGGGAAGTGGAGCGAGATCGACGATCCAAAGCGCGCGATTTCCGTTCTTGTCTTCGAGAAGGGCACACCGGGATTTGAGGTCGTGCGTTTGGAAGACAAGATGGGGCACAGGGCGTCGTCGACTGCTACGCTATCATTCAATGCGTGCCGCGTCCCCCGCGGGAATTTGATCGGTCAGCCGGGTGAGGGGTTGAGCATCCTTCTATCTTCCCTCAACAAGTCTCGCCCGAGCATCGCGGCCCACGCACTGGGCATCGCGCGAGCGGCATTCAACGACATGGTGCGCTACATGAACGACCGGCGCCAGTCGGGCCGGCGCGTTGTGGATTTTCAGGGCAATCAGTTTCTATTGGCTGATCTGGCTACGGACCTAGCAATGGGCGAGGTCTGGCTGGATTATGTTGCTGGTCTTTTCGAGGATGGAGAAACGGATTTTGGCCTCGAGGCGTCGATGGCGAAAATGCGGGCTTCCGATCTCGCGATGCGCATCGCCACCGAGGCTGTCCAGATGCACGGCGGGTATGGCTACTGCCGCGATTTCCGCGTCGAGCGGCTGATGCGTGACGCCAAAATCACCCAGATCTGGGAAGGGACCAACCAGATCCATCGCCAGCTGATTGGACGGAGCTTCGCAGCGAAATGACGACGATCCGGACTGTAGGAGTGTGCGGCGCCGGCGGCACGATGGGGGCAGGAATTGCCATTGTCGCCGCGCGCGGAGGCTTCCGCACCATAAGCTATGATGTAAGTGCCGAGAGTCTGGAACGGGCGGCGAAACAGACGGCAAACTTTTTTGCCAAGTCCGTCGAGCGGGGAAAGCTCACCTCCGATGAGCGGGATGCCATTCTCGCGCGTATGGAGCACACCACGAAGATTGATGATCTTGCAGCCTGCGATCTCGTGATCGAAGCGGTGTTCGAGGATCTCGAGATCAAGCAGAATTTGCTCCGCGAACTCGATCGCGTTTGCCCCACTCATACGATTTTCGCTTCAAACACATCAACATTGTCCATCACCGAGATTGCCTCGGGCTGCTCTCGACCCGACAAAGTCGTGGGGATGCATTTCTGTCTGCCTGCGCAGCTCATGAAGCTGATCGAAATGTCGCCGGGTCTGTTGACGTCTGAAGAGACTTTCAAGGCGGCATGGAGATGGACGGAGCAATGCGGTCAAACGCCGGTGAAGACGCAGGATCGGCCAGGGTTTATTCTCAACGCTTTGCTTGTGCCGTTCAACAATGACGCCATTCGCGCCGTCGAGGCGGGCGTTGCTACGCCGGCAGACATAGATAAGGCGATCAAGACGGCCCTCGGATACAAGATGGGGCCATTGGAGCTCATTGATCTCGTTGGCCTCGACACGCAAGTGCGGCTTTGCGAGGCGTTCTATCCGATCACCCTGGATCCTCGCGCCGCTGCGCCGCCGCTGCTCCGCCGGATGGTTGCAGCAGGCCTTCTCGGACGCAAGACGGGCCGCGGTTTCTACACCTATGACGGCGCCACGATGTTTGGAGCCTGACGAATGCAATACGCAATTGTCCGCAACGGCAAGAGCCGGTCATTCCCCGAAGGCGATTCATTTCTATCGTCCGCGGTTGCCATTGAGAATGCGGAGGTGGTGATTTATCTCGGCGCGGCCATCGTTTCCGATCAGGCAAAATCCGCCGTCCTCGTCGAGCTCGGTACTGAAAGTCTCGCTGTGCACACTGGGGAAGACGCGGACGAGGCGTTTGCAAACGTCGTCGGATTTGCGCGCTATCGTAATGGCGATGATCCTCCGTCGCGGCTTGTGGAGCTTGTGCGCCGGCCTTGGACAAAGGACGGCGCAGTGGAGGCCGCGCGAAAGGTATTCGAAGCCGCTGGTCTCGAAGTCGTGGTGTGTGCAGATCAGCCAGGGCGGATTATCGATCGTCTCGTTCGGCCGAAATACAACGCGGCGCTGCGACTGCTCGATGAGAAGCTTGCGACGCAGGCGGATATGGACCTCACTTGCCGATTGGGACTTGGCTATCCGGATGGCCCGATCGAACGCGTGAAGCGCGGCGGCCTGGCCTATCATTTCGAGGTAACCCAGGCCCTCTTCGAAACGTATGGAACGCCAGCGTACGCGCCCCCAAGGCAGGCTGTTGTGGCCGCTCTTCGGAAAAGGAATGGGAAATGAGGCCGCTGGACGGACTGCTCGTTCTCGATTTCTCCACGTTGCTTCCCGGGCCTATGGCGACGCTTCTACTTGCGGAAGCCGGGGCGGAGGTCGTCAAAATCGAGCGGCCCGGCTTCGGCGAAGAAATGCGGCACTACCAGCCGCGATGGGGGCGGGACAGCGTGAATTTCGCGTTACTCAATCGCGGCAAGAAGAGCATTGCTATCGATCTCAAGAACCCGGAACAGCGCGCAAAACTTGATCCGCTGATTGCGCGGGCGGATGTCCTCGTCGAGCAGTTTCGCCCAGGAGTGATGGCACGGCTCGGGCTGGACTACGAAACCGTTTCCAAGATCAATCCCCGGCTCATCTACTGTTCAATCACCGGTTACGGTCAAAACGGACCGAAGCGCGATGTGGCTGGCCACGACCTCAACTACATTGGCGATGCTGGCCTTCTTTCGCTGTCCATGGGACTGCGTGACAGACCGGTCGTGCCGCCGGCGTTGATTGCGGATATAGCTGGAGGCGCCTATCCCGCTGTCATCAACATTCTGCTTGCATTGCAGGAACGGGCACGGACAGGGCGCGGGCGGTTTCTCGATGTCTCCATGGCGGAAAACGTTTTTCCGTTCATGTATTGGGCGATTGGGAATGGGCTGGCGGCGAATAAATGGCCAGAGAACGGACGTGAGCTCGTTACGGGAGGCAGTCCGCGCTATCACCTCTACCCAACTGCCGACGGGCGAATGGTGGCCGCAGCGCCGCTTGAGCAGAAGTTTTGGGAAAACTTCTGCGAAATGATCAATCTTGAGCCTGAATTGCGCGATGATTCAAAAGACCCCGATGCAACAATCGCGCGTGTTGCCGAACTGATTGCCGCTGAAACCAGCGAAACCTGGAAGCAGAGATTTGCGGGCCGGGACTGTTGTTGCACAATAGTGGCCACGGTCGAGGAAGCGCTCGCCGATTCCCACTTCCGGTCGCGTGGCCTGTTCGATCACGTCTTGAGTAGCGACGACGGTCGAACGCTTCCTGCTCTTCCTGTTCCCATTGCTCCTGCTTTCCGTTCAGTGCCGGGTGAACCGCTTTCCGCCCCTGCCCTGGGCGCGCACAACGAGGAATATCTATGAGAGCTGTTTACGTCCGCAATTTCGCGCCTTTCGAGCAGATCGATATTGCCGAGGTGGACGACCCGGTACCAGGATCGGGAGAGGTCGTCGTCGATGTTGTGGCGGCGGAGGCGAATTATCCGGACATTCTTGTTATCGAAGGAAAATACCAGGTCAAACCTCCACTACCATTTTCTCCCGGGAAAGCGGCGGCGGGACGGATTTCGGCTGTAGGATCCGGCGTTAAGGGATTTTCAATTGGCGATGCGGTTGCGGTTCAGGTGGAATATGGCGCCTATGCCGAAAAGGTGCGGGCACGTGCCGAAAGCTGTTTCCGCATGCCTGATGGCGTGCCGTTCGAAAAGGCGGCTGCTCTGGGGCTTGTCTATCAGACGGCGTGGTTCGCACTGAAGGAGCGGGCAAACTTCAAGCCCGGAGAACGAGTTTTGGTGCTGGGCGCATCAGGTGGTATCGGCGTCGCCAGCATTCAACTCGCAAAGGCTTTCGGCGCAAGCACCGTGATAGGCGGAGTGCTTGGCGCGAGCAATGCCGAAGTGGCGCGTCAGGCTGGGGCCGACCACGTTGTCGATCTGGGAGTGCCTAACCTGCGGGATCAGCTGAAGACGGACGTCTTCGCTTTGACTAACGGTCACGGAGTGGATGTCGTGATCGACCCCGTGGGCGGAGCTGCTAACGCAGCCGCTTTCCGCGCCTTGGCATGGTGTGGACGCCTTGTCATCATCGGCTTCGCAAGTGGAGAAATTCCGACGATCAAGGCGAATTATCTGTTGGTCAAGAATATCGCCGTCACTGGACTACAGTGGTCGGACTATCGTGATCGAACCCCGGACCGCGTCACGCAGGCTCAGAAGGAGCTATTCGATCTCTACTCTCGTGGGTTGATTGATCCTGTGATCAGCCGCATCGTGCCCCTCGTGGACTTCAAATCGGCGCTTTCGGCGCTGCAGGCCGGCCAGGCGCAGGGAAAGATCATCTTACAAGTGCGGCCGGAATTGCGTTGAAGAATACCGGCCGCAGTCGCTCGTATTGGGGCATTAGGTTGACCCTTTGCCGAACGCTAGGATCAGCATCAGGTTCCTCGCCGCTTACGCGCCTCGGAAGGCGGCTTCGAGGCCCGCGATGTCGATCTTCCGCATGCCCATCATGGCCCGCATTGCGCGACTGGCGGCCTCTCGATCAGAATCCATGAGTAGACGCGGCAGGGCCTCCGGAACGATTTGCCAGGAAACGCCGAAGCGATCGACGAGCCATCCGCACATACTCTCAGAGCCACCGTTTGCTATGAGCGCTGCCCACAGGCGGTCCGTTTCTTCCTGATCTTTGGTAAGAACCGAGATCGATGCGGCTTCCGAGTGCCGGAATTGAGGGCCGCCATTGAGCCCTTGATAGGGCGTGCCGGCTAGATTGAAGTCGACCACGAGCGCGGAACCGTTGGGTTGAGGCCGAAAAATGTTCTCAATCCGCGAATTGGGCAGGAGCGAGACGTAAAACTCCGCTGCCTCTTCGGCCTTCCCATCGTACCATAAACACGTGCGCACCTTCGCAGACATGGCCTGACCTCCTTAAAGGGTGCTTGCAAGTTGTTCTAGCTGGTCGGCGCATTTTCCCCATCCCTCGTAGAAGCCCATCTTCTCGTGCTGTTCGCGAGCCTCGGCCGTCCAATGGCGTGCGCGGGCGGTGTATTTCGTCTTGCCGGTGCCAGCATCCTCGAAGGTCACGATGCCGGTGAAGAAGGGTTTGTCTGAAGGTTCCCACGCATGCGTATAGGCATCGGTAAATACGATTTTCTCGTTTGGTATAACTTCCAGATAAATGCCGCGGTTGGGGAAATCTTGACCTTCCGGACTCCGCATGACGACCAGGCTAGTTCCACCAGGGCGAACGTCAAGTTCAGCGCGCGACGTCGTCCAGGGCTTTGGAGCAAACCACTCCTTGAGAAGGTCAGGTTCAACCCAGCAGCGGTAAACTTTTTCGCGGGGGGCATTCAAAATCCGGGTGAGCACCAGCTCATGCCTTGCGGATTTCACAGCTTCATTTGACATCGTAGCTTCCTCCTTTGCTGTCATCCAAGGATGGCTCATAGCGAAGCTGATGACTGGGGCTTTCTCTTTCGGCCATTGGCGAAAAGGAATTCGAAGTACCGTCGAAGATGGTCAATGCATTGGGCAGCCATTTCCGGGCTGTTTTTTGCCTTCGCCAAAATAAAGGCACCTTGCAGCACTGCTTGGGTGAACAAGGCGAGAGAGGCGGGATCGAAATCAAACTGGGAACCGCGCGCCTTCATCGCTTCTGCGATATCTGCGGCAAGCGTATTCGCATGCGCGCTGATACTCGCGTCACACGCTAGGCGAATGGCTGGATGCGTGGCGTAACATTCCTGGACCATTGTGCCGGCAAGGCATGTAATCTCCGGCAGCTCCCCATCCATGATCGCACGCCGGAAGTCGAGATAGCCCATGATGCGATCACGTGGATCAGGGTATTGATGATACGGCGCGGAAGCGAAAAGGGCGCTTGTTGTCTCTGACCAGAACTGAGCGGCGGCTACCGCTAGTTCCTCCTTGCTGCGAAAATGATGAAAGAACGCCCCTTTCGTCACGCCCGCCTGGCGACACAGATCATCGACGCTCGTTGCTGCGTATCCCTTTGCTCGGAAGAGGGACAACGCTGCCTCCAGAATCTTGGTTTTTGCAGACGCAATTGTGCTCATGCCCGAGATTTCCATGTCACAAATTGAACATACCAACCAGTTGGTATGGTCGTCAAGGAAAATCAGGAAGCGGCGCGATTCGAGATTTGACAGTTCGAATTAACACGTGATCCTTACCCAGCCGGTAGGGCTAGGTAGGCATTTGCGCAACGTGATGAACACGGACCAGGTCCGCTTCGGGAGGGGCTATCAGGCAGAGCGCGATGATTACCGCGAGTATCGTTACGTGCCGGGTGTGCCAGTCGGTTTATGAACGTAGGACTGTGTGGATCTCGTCGCGCGACAGCGGCGAAAAGCGCTGTGATGTTTGTGGGGCGTTGATGGAAATTTGGAACGGTCCCAAGCTCCCCATCTACCAGCTTGTGAAACGGGGTAAGCGGGAGAGCTGATAGTCCGACTGCCTTCGATGGCCAGCCATCTCATAGTGCTTGGGTGATGAGAGGAACCCTGTAGGGGCGAGATACCTATCTCAGACCAACACGGGCCTCAGTGCAACAGCGCGCTCGGCAACCACGTTGCGAGGCTCGGGAACATCCACAAAATCGCGACGCCCGTGAGCTGCAGGGCCACGAACGGCACCGCGCCAGCCCATATTTCCGTTGTTTTCACGGATTCAGGTGCAAGGCCCCGCATGTAAAACAACGCGTACCCGAAAGGCGGCGTCAGAAAGCTGGTCTGCAGGTTCATAGCGACCATAACGCCGAGCCAAATCGGGTCCACGCCGAGCAAAATCAGCGGCCCGCCGCAGATCGGCAGCATGATCAGGATGATCTCGAACGTGTCGAGGAAGAACCCGAGGATGAACATCACGGCCATGACGATGAACATCGCCCCGGTCGCACCGCCGGGCATGTTCTTCAGAACCTGCTCGACCATGTGCTCACCGCCGAGGCCGCGGAACGTCAGTGCAAAAAGCGACGCCGCAAGCACGATGGCGAAAATCATCGCCGTTGTGACGATGGTGTTGCGCCCCGCTTCCAGAGCGGAGCGCCACGTCAGTTTCCGGTTGAGAATAGCGAGCAAGGTGGCGCCGAAAACGCCGATCGACGCCGACTCCGTGGGCGTGGCGATACCCACAAGAATCGATCCGAGCACGGCCACGATCAGCAGAAGTGGTGGCAGAAGCGAAACGACAACGTCGCGCAGCAAATCCCGGCGTTCCTCATCCGTCATGACCATCGCCGGGCAGCTGTCGGGCTGGAGGACGGACTTAACGAAAACAAAGATCAAATAAAGCACCACCAGAACCAGCCCCGGGAGAAGTGCGCCAGCAAACAATTCGCCTGCAGAAAGCGTCGAGGCCGTAAAATTGCCGAGCCGCATCTGCGCCGTCTGATTGACGGCGGAAAGGATATCGGCGGTGAAAATCAGCACGGTCGATGGAGGAATAATCTGCGCCAGTGTCGCTGACGCGCAGATAATGCCGGTGGCAAGCTTCGGCTGATAACCGGCGCGCAGCATGGCCGGCAGCGCAATCAGCGTCATTGAGGCCACCGTCGCCCCCACAACGCCTGTTGAAGCTGCCAGAAGCGCGCCAACAAGAATGACGGAATAGCCCAGTCCGCCGCGCAGAGCTCCGAAGAGTTTGCCCGTCGTCATCAGCAGCGCCTCGGCAATGCCGGATCGCTCGAGAACGTTGCCCATCAGGATGAACAACGGAACGGCGACCAGAACCTCGTTGGTCATGGTGCCGAAATAGCGGAGCGGCAGGTTGAAAAGCGTCGAAAAATCGAAAACACCGAAAAGGTATCCAATGCCGGCGAAGATCAAGGAGAGCCCTGCCAGCGAAAAAGCGATCGGCAATCCGCTCAACAGCACAAACAGCGTCGAGAGGAAAAAGACGATCGAAATGACGTCGCCAGTCGTCAGCATCTAGAACTTTCCGGCTTTAAGCGGCGTGATCGAGAGAGCTCGTGGATGGCGCGAAAGGTGCTGTTTGTGTGGCAGCACGATCGCCGGCGAGAACAAGAATGCCGCGCGCCACGATGGCAAGGCATTGCAGAGCCATGAGCGCGCAGAAAACGAGCAGCATGGTCCGCAGCAGAAAGACGCCAGGCATGCCATTGGGCTGCGATGAACCCTCCCAGATAGACCAGGAGTCGACGATGAAGGGCCAGGAAAGCCACGCCAGCACAAGCATCCAGGGCAGAGTGAAGATCAACGCGCCGACAATTTCGACGATGGTCCGAGTCCGCAGGGACCATTTCGAATAGAGGATGTCGACCCGAACGTGAGCGTTGAGGAGCATCGCGTAGCTGGCCGCGGCCAGGAACACTACGGCGTGGATCCAGACGTAGAGCTCCTGCATCCATGTGAAGCTCACATGGAAGGCGTAGCGCAAGACAACCACGACGGCGCAGACGAGCGCGACCATCCACACCAGAACAGAGAGGCTGCGGCCGATCTGCTCGTTCAAACGGTCCACGAAAGCGGCAAATGCGCGAAGCGCGTTGAGCATCCCTCGGTCATCCCCGAAAACGAGTCCGCCGGGCAGATGCCCGGCGGATAAAGGCTTCTGTTACTTGCCGAACTTGTACGGCAGCTCACGCGCGTTGGCCATTGCCGTTTCGCTGTAACGCGCGTTCTCCATCGCCGTTTTGCGGAACTCGACGTAGGCGTTCGCGATCTTCTTTACGAGTGGGTCGCTGTCCTCGAGCAATTCCGCCATGATCTCGCCAGCAGCATTGCCTGCCGCGATCAGAACATCCTCCGGCGCCTGCTTGACCTGGACGCCGTGCTTCTCAACCAGGTTGCGCAGCGCAATCGGATTGCGGACCACATACTCAGCAGTCGAATAGGCGTATGTCGCGGCGCAGGCCACTTCGATGACCTGCTTGAGCTCGGGCGAAAGCGCGTCCCACTTCTCCTTGTTGATGACGCACTCCTCCGCCGACGCGGGTTCCTGAACGCCCGGCCAGTAGTAATACTTCGCCACCTGATGGAAGCCGAGGGCGCTGTCGGACCAGGGCCCGATGAACTCGGCGGCGTCGATCGTGCCGGCCTGGAGAGCCTGGAAGATTTCGCCACCCGGCAGCTGAACAACGGCGGCGCCCATCCGGCGGTACATCTCGCCGCTGAGACCGGGGCTGCGGAAGCGCAAGCCTTTGAAGTCCTCGGCCGATTTGATCTCGCGCTTGAACCAGCCCATCCACTGCACGCCCGTGTTACCGCACAAGAACGGCTTCAGGTTGAAGCGCGCATACATCTCATCGTAGAGCTCCTGGCCGCCGCCGTGCAGCATCCAAGCGTGCTGCTCGCCAGCCAACATGCCGAAGGGGAAGTTACCGAACAGGACGATGCCGGGGGACTTGCCGCGCCAGTAGGTCGGAACGGCGTGATACATTTCGGCGGCGCCCCTTGAGACGGCGTCGAACACGCCTGTCGCCGGCACAAGCTCGCCCGCGCCGTAAACCTTCACGGTGAGCTTGCCTTCGCTCATCT
>JGI26049J44785_1000824_pt1 | contig 16726 bp, 17 predicted proteins | sample HigsolmetaGSP11D_FD_44785 | JGI IMG/M metagenome (IMG submission 44785)
CCGCCCGGTTTACGGTTAAGCTTCCGTACCTTCCGCCGCGCCTGCGGCTTTCTCTGCTTGCTCCTGCACAGCCGGCTGCTCGACGGCGATCTTCTCGTAGGTGCTGTCGCCCAGGATGCGGCGCGCGGTGACATACCGGTTGGCGTAATACTTGTCCGACAGCGCGGTAATGACGACGCCTTTCGACGTGGAGGCGTGCGCGAACTTGCCGTCGCCGACGTAGATGCCGACGTGGGAGATGCCTTTGCCGCTCGTGTTGAAGAAGACGAGATCGCCTTCGCGGAGATCTTCCTTCGCGATCTTTTCGCCTTTTTCTGCCATGGCGGAGGAACTGTGCGGCAGTTCGATGCCGAACTTCGCAAATACATAAGCGGTAAAACCGGAACAATCAAATCCTTTGGTCGTGGTGCCGCCGTACTTGTACGGAGTGCCGAGCAGTTCATCGATTACTGCGTCCATCTTCGATCCGGCAGAGGCGCCAGCCGTCGTGAAAGCAAATACGATGGCAAGCAGCGCCGTGACGGATACCGCCAGTCGTTTCACGTATGCGAGAACTCCTTCCGATGCCTGCGAGGTTAGCTGTGGGGTTCGGTCGAAGGCTCCCTGGGACTCTTCCGGCGCATCCGCCCGGCCCCCGGCTGCGCAGAGTCCGTTCACCCGGATTGGTTCCCCCGCTTCCCGTTCGACGGGAATTCGGCATTTTTCACAACGGTCCTACGAATTCGCTTTCCGCTCGTGAAATCCTTCCAAATTAAAATGAGAATCCTCTCATAAAAACACGAAAATTCTCTCATAAAACACCAACCCCCCCACATAAAAAGGCGAATTTTTCTCATGAAAAGGTGAATGGAAAAAGAAAAAGCCGACATGTCCGGGCTAGTGTCCGGATATGTCGGCTTCGGTTTGCGGCGGGCCGCTGCGGGGCCGGACCGGCAGTCAAGCGGCCGGCTGCCGTTTCGATTGCCACGCTTCATATTGCGCGGCGAAGGTCCATACTTTGAACCAGGTGCGGAAAAATTGCTGGGCCTGGTGCAGAATGAGCGCGAACAGCCCGGCCCAGATCATCGACACGGCGGTGGAGACGAGACCGGTCGCGGCGCCGATCGCCCATACCGTGAGCGCCGCGGCGGCGGCCATCGGCAGGCTGCGGATCGTGACGGACAGCGACGGCAGCATCCCGTCACCCGCCGCCGCTCCGAACTGCATGCCGAGCGAGACCAGGCGGATGAGCAGGCACCACCCCAGCCAGGCGGCCGCGGCGGGCAGCACCGCCCACAGCAGGTCGCCCCATCCGGCGCTGTCGAAGAACGCGCGGCGCGCAAGCGGCAGCAGCCAGGCGAGCGGCGCGAGGATCAGGGCGAGTTCGGCGGCGTAGATGAGGGCGATGCGCTTCCAGGCGGCCCGGATGCCGGCGAAAAACGTGGTGCCGCGCTCCTTCGTCGCATGCTGCAGCGAGTGGAACAGTCCGGCGTTGATGAACGGCGTGAGCAGCATGCGGACGGCGAGCAGACCGGCCAGCGCCAGGCCGTAGGGAACGAGCAGATCGGTCTTCATGATCCGGAACTGCGCTTCGACAAGGAAGAGCTCCACGGCCCCCTTGGCGGCCAATGGATCCGGGTACCGCTTCAGGAGCGGGACCAGCACGCCGTCGATCGCCCGGTAGAGGAAGAATCCCCACAGAAACTGATAGACGAACAGGAGGACGATGATGCCGGCGTGCCGCACGGTGCGGTTCCATCCGTTGATCACATAGGTTTTCATGGCGGTCCTCCTCCCATTACCATCCGAACCGGGCGATGATCGTTTCCAGCAGCTTCGCGGCGCCGAGATTCCAGCGATTCCGTGTCGTCCGCGGCAGCTCGGCTTTCATGAAGTTGTTGTACAGCCGGTTGTCGAGCAGGTTCGTCCGGTTCGGGTCCGCCGCCGCCCAGACGACCGGATGCGGACGGGTGACCCGGATCTCGGTCCTGGCGCTGTCGCTGTCCCAGACATGCGTCGAGACCGACCCGTCGGCGAACTGCAGCAAGACGGCGATGGGGCCGGTATAGGCGCCGGTGCGGGACAGGGTGACGACCGATTCATATTGCCGCGATCCGTTCGATTCCGAAGGCGCAGTCCGGACCGATTCGATCGCCACGTCGGCCGCCTCTCCACCGTACACGAACGCGCCGAAGTAGTCGTCCCAGTCGGTGCCGGTCACTTTTTCGACGATGCGCTGGAAGTCGCGGGATGACGGGTGCTTGAACTTGTAGGTCTGGAAATACGTCCGCATGATGGCGCGCATTTTCCGTTCTCCCGCCCTCCGTTCGATGCCGAGCAGCACCAGTTTCGCCCGGAGATAGACGTTCTCGGCGTAATGCTCGTGGCTGCGGTATTTCCAGGAGAGCTGGTCCAGCGGCGCCGGATCGGTCAGGTATACCGCCTCGACCGGCAAGTTTGACGAGATGCCGTAGATGGCGTCCATCACCTTGTCCTCGGCGTAGGAGGTGAACCCTTCGTCCAGCCAGGCTTCTTCGAACTCGTTCGTGGCGACCATGCCGTACCAGTATTGGTGGCCGACCTCGTGCACGACGGTCCGTTCCAGCTCGAAGCCCGGGTTTTCTTCCTCGGCGGACGCCGCGGTGATCAGCGTCGGATATTCCATGCCGCCCGCGCCGCCCGCGCCCTTCGGCGGCACGACGATGGACAGGGTGGAGTAGGGATAGGCGCCATACCATTCCGCGTATTTCGCCAGGGACGATTTGGCGGCGTGCATGTAGCGCTCCCGCAGATGGGCATGCAGCGGATCGAGGTACAGCTTGATCCGCACGCCGGGGATGCCTTTCGCGGAATACGATTCCTCGCTGTAGATGAAATCCGGCGAAGCCGCCCAGGCGAAATCGTGCACGTCGTCGGCGTAATAATGGTACGTTTTCATGCCGCTTTCGATCTTCGGCGTCTCCGCGAGGAACCCGGTGGCCGCCGTCTTGTAGTTCTCCGGCACGCGGATCTTGACGCTGAAGATGCCGAAGTCGCTGTAGAACTCGGAATTGCCGTGATACTGGTGCGCGTTCCAGCCTTCCTGTTTCCGGCCGCGCGTCCCCTTCGTCTCGTAGACGGCGATCTTCGGAAACCATTGGCCGGCCATGACGAAATCACCGGCATAGCCCATGCGGGCGAACACGCGCGGCAGCTTCACGTCGAACTGCATGCGCAGCGTCACGCTGCCGCCGGGCGGCACCGGCTGCGACAGGCGCAATCTTGCCAGCGTCCGGTCGTTCGGGTTGCCGTCGTCCGGGCTGACGTACTGCAGCCGGGGCAGCAGGTTCTCGCCGTCCTCGGCGATGATGGAGCGGAGCGTGATGCCGCCGACGCTCTCCGGCACCGCCCGGTCGTTCCGGAGCCGGCCGCCGGACTCGCGCATGAACGTGGTCTGCGGGCTCTCGAAGGCGTTCGGATACAGGTGAAAATAAAGTTCGGATACCGTTTTCGCGCCGGGGTTGGTCCATGTGACGGTCTGCTCGCCATGCAGCGTCTTCGCCTCGGCGTCCAGCCGGACGTCGATGTGATACTCGACGACGCGCCTCGCGAGCGCGGCCGGCTTCGGTCTCTGCACCGTCTCCGGAGCGGAAGCCGAAGGCGGCGCGGCCGCTGCCCCGGGAGCCGGCTTCGCAGTCTTGGGATCGCCGGATGAGATGGCCGACGCGTACGTATATTGGGANAGCCAGGCGGTGCGGAACTCTTGTCCGAACAAAGCGAGCGCGAGCACGGCAGCCGCCGCGATCAGGGCGATTCGGGTGCGGGCGTTGAGCTGCATGGACCGATTACCTCCCGTTGACAAGCATCTACGGCATGTATATGTTGGCTACGGGCGGATTATTAGCTAAAATGATTGACAAACCCAGCAAGGAAGGCGGGGACATTTTTCGTGGAACAGCAAGACAGCGGTTCGCAGAAGAAGCGCACGCTGGCGTTCAATGTCGTCAGCACGCAGACGCATAAAGGATTCGGCGCGGGGAGCATCAATCTGAACGATGTGTCCTCCGTCATCATCGACGGCGGCGAAGCCTATATCGACATNGGCGCCATGCATGCGAAGAGCAGGGTGGAACGCGGCATCAAGTTCAGCCCGAACAAGGAAGATGTGCCGAACGGCCGGAAGGTGTGGGTCGTCTGGGTCGCGGTNGACCGGAGCGGTGAGGGAGCGTACTACGCGGGCGCGACCGCCTGCGAGATGCTGATCGATTCGGAAGCGCGGCGCGGGTGGAAGATTCTCGCCGACCACGTGAACCGGCTGGATTACGCGATCAAGCGCAGGTTCATGCTGGACGAATTGTCGGCGGAGGAGAAAAAGGCGCTGAAAGATCTGCTGATCCGCCACAACGCGGAATGGTGGGAGCGTTCGCCGGAGGAGCTCAAGCAGGCGCTGGATGTGTGACTGGCAGCGGTGTCGTTTCGGACAGGGTGCATTTTGCACGATATTGAAAGGAGGTCGACCGGGGCAACAGTTCCCGGTCGGCCTCTTCTTATTTGTCCTTCTCGAACAACACGATCAGTGACGGCAGCAGGAATCCCCGGATGAGGAACGTGTCGAGCAGAATGCCCACGGCGGTAATGAAGCCGAAGACGGACAGCACCTGCACCGGCTGCGTCATCAGGACGGCGAATGTCGCCGCGAGAATGAGGCCGGCCGAGGAGATGACGCCGCCGGTCTTCGCAACGGCGATTTCCACCGCCTTCCGCACCGGATGGCGCCGCCGTTCCTCCTGGAACCGCGACACGAGGATGATGTTGTAGTCGATCCCGAGCGCCACCAGGAAGACGAAGGCGTACACCGGGATCCGCGTGCTGTACGTGTCGATGCCGAACAAGAGGTCGGTCAGGAACAGGCCGAGCCCGAGCGCGGACACGTACGAGATCAGGATCGTCGCCCGGCGCCAGCCCGCCGAGCAGCAGCGTGACGGCAAGCCACACGCCGAGCGTAATCCGCATCCCCCTCTTCGTGGACACGAAGTCCGTTATGCGAAGCAGCAACGATTTCATGTACGGGCCCTCCTGCTTCCGTAATCGGGATGGCTTGATTAAAGTGACAAATGTGTCACTTTGGGTAAAAAAGAATGCAAAGCGCAACTTCGCTTGCCATTCTCTTATTATGGCCTTGTGCAGCATCGCTGTCAATCAGGCCATGATGCCGTGCCGGATGATGTCCTCGATGGCCGCCACCCATTCCTCATACGGAATGCCCGAATGATTGGGGATCATGATGGACTGAAAAATGAAGCCGAGCACCAGCCCGTCGGGCAGATGGGAACGCAGTTTTCCTTCCCGCCGTCCCTGCCCGACGAACGAGCCGAGGCGCGCGTACATGTCCAGATGAAGCTGGTCCAGCCGCGCAAGGTTCGCCTTCACTTTCGCGTTTCCGGACCTCGGAATCTGCTGGACGCTGCTGATCAGCTGGTGGATCGTCCTCCGCTTGAAGATGAGATCGAGCAGATACCGGAACCGGGATTCAAAGTCCGGACAGTTGTCGATCTCCCGCAATTCGGCCAGAAAACGGTCCATCTCGTGGATCATGAAATCGGAGATGAGCTCGTCCTTGTTGTCGTAGTACTTGTACAGCGCGCCTCTCGAGACTTGCAGACGTTCGGCCAGGATGCTGAAGGTGAAGCCTTCGTAGCCCTGCGCGAGCAGCACGTGCCCGGTTTCCCGGAACAGGTCGTCGGTCGTAAACTTGCGTTCCCTAGCGATGACAATCACCTCATTGTAGAGGTAAATTCGACAAGCTCCGGCGTATTCCTCCTTCCGGGCTATCCGAGCCACCAACGCTTCAGATCTTCCCACCAGGAGCGGCGGATTTCCTGGTCGGCCCGGGCGGAGTCCGGCTCTTCTTCGCCTGCTGCGTCATGCGCGTCGCAATACTCGACCGGCTCGGTGCCCGCGATGAACGTCTCCGGACGCCGCTGCGGACACGTCTCGCCCGCAAGTTTGCCGGTTTCGGGATCGATGTACACTGTCACGACGCCGTCCGGCATCGGGAACATCTTCGGCGGCACGCCGGCGAGCGCCCGCTCGATGAAGTCCGCAAAGATCGGCGCCGCACGGTGCGCCTCGGCCTGCGTGATCGTGCGCGCCTTGTCGTAGCCGACCCAGACGGCTGCCGACAGCTCCGGCGTGTAGCCGACGAGCCAGGCGTCGTAGGGAGTCGTGCCGGTCTTGCCGGCCACCGGGCGCTTGATGGCGGCCGACACGCGATGCGCCGTGCCGCCCGGCTCGAACACGCTCTCGAGCAGCCGCGTCATGACGTACGCATGCGCGGGCGACGCCGCCTGCACCGCCGACGGCTTCGCCTCATACAGCACGCGTCCCGAGCGATCCTCGATGCGCAGGATCGCGACCGGCTCGTGCCGGACGCCGCCGGCGGCCAGCGCGCCGAACGCGGACGCCATCTCGAACGGGCTGACGGGGAACGTGCCGAGCGCCAGCGAAGGCACCGGCTGCATCGGGCTGTCGATGCCGAAGCGGCGGGCCGTCGCCACGACGTTCTCCGGCCCGACCGCCATAATCGTGTGGACGGCATAGATATTGTCCGAACTTGCGATCGCCGTCCGCATGTCGATCTCGTCCATGACATAATGATCGTTATGGTTGCGCGGCTCGTACGTCTTGCGGCCTTCGTCGTACGTGAAGACGGTCGGTTCGCTCCGGAAGCGGGTGACCGGGGTCATGCCGTTCTCGAGCGCCGTCAGGTAGACGAACGGCTTGAAGGAGGACCCCGGCTGGCGCGTCGTCGCGAAGACGCGGTTGTATTGGTTCGTGTTGTAGTCGCGGCCGCCGACCATCGCCTTGATATGGCCGTTTCGCGGATCGATCGCGATGAGCGCCGCCTGCTGTTCGGAGCCCGCCGGAATGCCGTTCTTCACCGCTTCTTCGGCGGCTGNCTGGATGTCGGGGTCGAGCGTCGTGTAGATGCGGACGCCGCCTTCGGCAATCAGCCGCTCGTCGATGCCGAGCTGTTCGACGGCGACCATCCGGACGTAATCGCGGAAATACGGCGCGTATCCGTCGTCCGCATCCGATTCGAGCGGACGGAAGTTCAGCGGCTCGCGGAACGCGGCGTCGGCTTCCTCCCGCGTGATGACGCCCTGTTCCACCATGGCGTTCAGCACGAGGCGCTGCCGGTCCTTCGCGTTCTTCATGTCCCGGTAAGGCGAGTAATACCGCGGCCCCTTGGGCACGCCGGCCAGCATGGCGCTCTCCGCGAGCGACAGTTCGGAAGCGTGCTTGCCGAAGTAGCGCTCCGCGGCGGCTTCGACGCCGTAGGCGCCGTGGCCGTAGTAGATCTGGTTCAGATACATCGTCAAAATTTCCGTCTTGTCGTATTTCATTTCAAGCTGCGCCGCGTAAACGGCTTCCTGCAGTTTCCGGGACCAGGTCCGCTCGTGGGACAGCCAGAGGTTGCGCGCCAGCTGCTGCGTCAGCGTGCTCGCGCCCTGCTTCGCCGACAGGCTGCGCAGGTTGACGAGGGCNGCGCGGGCAAGTCCGCGCAGATCGATGCCGTGATGCTCGAAGAAGCGGCGGTCTTCGATGGCGAGCGTCGCCTGCACGAGGTACGGCGAAATTTCCGACAGTTCGACGGAATGCCGGTATCCGCCGGCGTGAAGCGTGTCGATGACGCCTCCCCGGCTGTCGTAGATATACGAAGTCTGGCTGATGAANGCGGCGGGCAGCGACTGCGTGCTCAGCCAGATCCAGCCGGCGATCAGCCCGCCGGCGGCGAGCAGCAGGAGGAAGGCGAAGACCGCGGCCCAGACGCGGAGGCGGGCACGCCGGATCACGCGCCGCTCGGCCCGGAGCAGCCGTTTCTTCTGTTTCTCGCGCTCTTCCGCGGTCTGCGGGCGGTTGTTCGACTGATCCGCCATGTTCGCCACCGTCCTTTCCGCTCGCAATCTTTCATGTTCCTTAGTATGGAAATCGAAAGACGGCGTTATTCATGCGGGTTTGGAGGCGGTCGGCATTCCCGGAAGAAAAAACATTTTGAAGCGGGGCGGGGAGCATGTTGCTTTTTCCCATTGAAACTCTATAATACAGGTTGAAATCCTACAGGAAGAAGGGATCGTCCTCGTGACGGAGATATGGTTTACGGAGAAACAGACTGACCATTACGGCATCACGATGAAGCTGAAGGAAACNTATGTCCGCGAACAGACGGACTTCCAGGATCTCGCCATGGTGGAGACCGAGGAATGGGGCACGATGCTGCTCCTCGACGGCATGGTGATGACCACGGACAAAGACGAGTTCGTGTACCACGAAATGGTGGCGCACCCGGCGCTGTTCACGCATCCGAATCCGGAGCATGTGCTGGTGGTCGGCGGAGGCGACGGCGGCGTCATCCGCGAAATTCTGAAACATCCGAAAGTGAAGCGGGCCGTTCTGGTCGACATTGACGGCAAGGTAATCGAGTATTCGAAGCGTTACCTGCCGCAAATCGCGTCCGGGCTGGACGATCCCCGCGTNNAGGTGATCGTGAACGACGGNTTCATGCACATCCACGATCACAAGAACACGTANGACGTCATCATGGTCGATTCGACCGAGCCGGTCGGGCCGGCGGTGCAGCTCTTCACGCGCGGGTTCTACCAGGGCATCTACGACGCGCTGAAGGAAGACGGCATGTTCGTCGCGCAGACGGACAATCCGTGGTTCAAGGCGGATCTCATCCGCAACGTGAACCGCGACGTCAAGGCGGTGTTCCCGATCGTGCGCACCTACTGGGCGAACGTGCCGACCTATCCGAGCGGGCTGTGGACGTTCACGCTGGGCAGCAAGAAATACGACCCGCTTGAGGTGGACGAATCGGCGATACCCGAGATCGATACGAAATATTACTCGCCCCGGCTGCACAAGGCGGCGTTCGTGCTGCCGAAGTTCGTCGAGGATCTGGTGAAATAAGCGAAATGCGAGCGTTCGGACGGCCGTCCCGCTTCGGGGCGGCGTTCTTGATGGAAAGGGGAAAACCGGTGTGAAGCTGGATCAAAAATATTCCGGCAACGTGTTCATTCTGAGCTCCGAAGATTACGAGGCGGCGAAGGCGGTCATCTATGGCATGCCGATGGACTTCACCGTCTCGTTCCGTCCGGGCTCGCGCTTCGGCCCGCCGCGCATCCGCGAGGCGTCGGTCGGGCTGGAGGAGTACAGCCCGTATCTGGACCGCAGCCTCGAAGACATCGTCTATTTCGACGCGGGGGATCTGCTGCTGCCGTTCGGCAACGCGGCGCGCAGCCTGGAGATGATCGGCGAATTCGTGAGGGGCGTGCTGGCGGACGGCAAGCTGCCGGTCGGCCTCGGCGGCGAGCACCTCGTCTCGTGGCCGATCATCCGCGAAGTGTACGCGAAGTATCCGGATCTTGCGGTCATCCATATCGACGCGCACGCGGACCTGCGCGAGCAGTACGAAGGCGAGCCGCTGTCACACTCGACGCCGATCCGTAAAACGGCGGAGCTCATCGGCGGGAAGAACGTGTACCAGTTCGGCATCCGCTCCGGCTCGCGCGAGGAGTGGGCGTACGGACGGGAGAACGTGAACTTCCATCCGTTCGAAGTGCTGGAGCCGCTGAAGCGCGCGCTGCCCGAGCTGGCGGGCCGGCCCGTGTACGTGACGATCGACATCGACGTGCTCGATCCGTCCTGCGCGCCCGGCACCGGCACGGCCGAAGCGGGCGGCATCACGTCGAAGGAGCTGCTGGATGCCGTGCATGCNATCGCGCGCTCCGACGCGCGGGTCGTCGGCTGCGACCTGGTGGAAGTGGCGCCCGCCTACGATCCGACGGAGCAGACGCAAATCGCCGCTTCGAAGATCGTGCGGGAGATGCTGCTCGGTTTCGTGAAATAAGCACGGCAGAAGATCGATATCGGCTCATGCGGGCCCCGGAGGAAGATATTCCTCCGGGGTTTGAACATTCCACAATTTGACGCAAAAGTGATAGAATATTGAACTACAATCGATTACATGTTNTTCGCGGTGCGGACAGATCATAAGGAGGGATCGCCNTGTCGCTGTTCAGCGGGTTGTTCGGCAACTATACCGAGGTTTCACCCCGGGAACTGCAGCAGCAGTACGGCGCATACCTGATGCCCGGGGAGACCGTCCAGACCGGGTTCCGGCTGGTNCGNGACACGTTCATCTTGACGGACAAGCGGCTNATCCTGTTCGACCATCAAGGCGTGACCGGGAAGAAGACGCGCGTCGTCTCCATCGACCTGGATTCGATCTACGNTGTCACGATGGAAACGGCCGGCACCGGGTTCGACGACAGNGAGCTGACGATCCATTACATCACCNCTCCGTATTACAAAGCGAACAACTTGCAGACGGCAAGCTACCGGTTCGAGTTCAGCAAAAAATTCAATATTCAGCCGTTCTATGTGGCGCTGGTGTCGCTGGCTTACGAGAACAAGCAACGGATCAACGGTTGAACCAGGAGTCATCCGGCTCTGCCGCGGCGACGCGGGCAGGGTCTTTTTCATCAAAAAAAATTGATCTCCGGGGAAAAATTTAATTTGACTAAACCAATCGGAAATCGTAAGCTTAATACGGTCGAAAATTCGACAATTTTCAACAAAAGGGGTAACCACACCATGAAAAAGCTGTACTTCACTTTGGCCGTCGTGCTGCTGTTCAGCGTATTGGCTGCAGCCTGCTCTTCCGGCAAGTCCGGCGGAGATGACGACAAGAAAGTGCTCCGCGCGGGCTCGACGGGCCAGTCGTTCCCGAACAGCTACAAGGACGGGGACAAGCTGGTCGGTTTTGACGTCGAAGTCCTCGAAACCATTGCCGCCAATCTCGGCTATACGGTAGAATGGGTTAACACCGATTTCTCCGGCCTGATGGGCCAGCTCGAGACCGGCAAGATCGACACGGTCGCCAACGTCGTGGCGGTGACGGAGGAGCGGAAGCAGAAGTTTGACTTCACCGTGCCTTACTCGTACGCCGGCGTGGCGATCGTGACNCACGTGGACAACACGGACATCAACACGCTGGAGGACCTGAAGGGCAAGACGGTCGCCGGCGTGCTCGGTTCGCAGAANGTGAAGAACCTGCAGAACTACGATCCCGAGATCAATGTCCGGACGTACGAGAACCGCGACGGCGCGCAGAACGATGTCCTGAACAAGCGCGTCGACGGCTATGTGCAATCCAAGGCGAATCTGATCGCCGAGATCAACAAGAACAACCTGCCGCTCAAGTTCGTCGGCGAACCGTTCCACTATGAGGATGTCGCGTTCCCGTTCGTGAAGAGCGAGAAGAACCAGAAGCTGATCGAGCAGTTCAACGCCGAAATCGAGAAGCTTCGGGAGGACGGCACGCTGAAGAAGCTCTCCGAGAAGTATTTCTACGGTGAGGACGTCACGACGAAGAGCGAGTAATCTGAACCGCGCGAAAGCGCATGGGAGCGGGCGATAGACGTGAATTTCGATCCATCCTACATCATTGAAATATTGCCGAGGATCATTCAGTACATCCCGATCACGNTGCTCATGGCGGTGCTCGCCATGATTCTGGCGATCGCGGTCGGGCTGGTGCTGGCTCTCGCCCGCAACAGCAGGAACCGGCTGCTCAGTTCGGGAGCGGCCGTCTATATTTCTTTCTTCCGCGCCATTCCGATGCTGGTGCAGCTGTTCCTGATCTACTACGGCCTGCCGCAGCTGTTCCCGGTATTCACCAAAATGGATGCCGTAACGGCGGCCGTTATCGGATTCGGATTCAAGCAGGCGGCGTTTCTGGCCGAGATTTTCCGGGCGGCGTTCCTCTCGGTGGACAAAGGGCAGATGGAAGCATGCATCACCGGCGGCATGACGAAGCTTCAGGCGTACCGGCGCATCATTCTGCCCCAGGCGGCGCGCAACGCGCTGCCCGGGACCGGCAACATTTTCATCAGCCTGATCAAAGAGACGTCCCTGGCGTTCACGCTCGGGGTGGTCGAGATTTTCGCCGAAGCGAAGATGCAGGCCGCCGAATCGTTCCGGTTCTTCGAAGCCTATCTGGCGGTCGCCTTGATCTACTGGCTGCTGATCATCGTCTATACGTATCTGCAGCAGAAGCTTGAGAACTATCTGGATCGCCCATATCGGACATGAAGGTTGATTGGCCATGATCAAAGTGACAAACCTCAAGAAACGATTCGGCGACCTCGTCGTGCTGAACGGCATCGACTTCGAGGTGAAGGACGGCGAAGTGCTGTCGATCATCGGTCCGTCCGGATCGGGGAAATCGACGCTCATCCGCTGCCTGAACTTCCTGGAGCGGCCGGAAGCCGGCGTGATCGAGATCGGCGGCGTGCGGGTTGACGCCGAGAAGTGCACGAACAAGGAAATCCGGCAGCTTCGCCTGCAGACCGCGATGGTCTTCCAGAATTACAATCTGTTCAAGAACAAGACCGCTCTGCAGAATGTGACGGAATCGCTCATCGTCGTGAAGAAGATGCCGAAGAAGCAGGCGGAGGAGCTCGGCATGGAGCTGCTCCGGCAGGTCGGCCTGGAAGACAAGCGGGACAACTATCCCGCCACGCTCTCCGGCGGCCAGCAGCAGCGCGTCAGCATCGCCCGGGCGCTCGCGCTCAGGCCCCACGCCATCCTGCTGGACGAGCCGACGTCTTCCCTCGACCCGGAGCTCGTGTCGGAAGTGCTGCAGACGATCAAGAAGATTGCCGAGATGGATACGACGATGATCATCGTGACGCACGAGATGGATTTCGCCCGGGATGTGTCCGATCACGTCATTTTCATGGCGGACGGCAACATCGTGGAGCAGGGCCCGCCGGCCGAGCTGCTCGATAACCCGCGGAAAGAGCGGACGAAGCAGTTCCTGCGGACATTCCACGCGAACAGGAAGCGGTGACGATGGCGGCGGACAGTCTGACGTTGGCGTTCCTGGACAAGCTGTGGCGCATGCCTTTCTCCGGGGAGAGTCTGGAGAAAGCGAAGTACGGCATATTGGATTACATCGCATCCGCCTTCGCCGGGAGGGCGGATGCCGGCGTTATGAAGCTGATCCGGGCGGCGGACGAGGAAGGCGGCCGGTCGCTTGCGCCGGTGCTGTTCCACGGGCGCCGCGTCAATCGCGGGCAGTCGGCGCTCATCAACGGCTTCATGGGCCATGCGCTCGATTATGATGATGTGCATGCGGAGGTGCGCGGCCATCCGAGCACCGTCATTCTGCCGGCGCTCATCGCGCTCGGCGACCGCGGCGGCGACGGCCGGCGTTTCCTCGNAGCGTATATCGTCGGCGTTGAAGCGATGGCGCGCATCGCGCTGGCGCTGTCGAATGAACATTATGAGCGCGGGTTTCACAACACGGCGACGGCGGGCGCGTTGGCGGCGGCGATCGCCGGCGCGCATTATCTGGACTGGCCGGCGGAGCGGGCCGCGCTGGCGCTCGGGCTCGCCGCGACGCAGGCCGGCGGACTGCGCGTCCACTTCGGCACGGAGACGAAGCCGCTCCATGCCGGGCTGGCCGCGGCCGCAGGGATCCGGTCGCTGCTGCTCGCGGAAGCGGACGTGCAGGGAAGCCGCGCCAGCCTGGACGGCCGGCTCGGCTATTTCGCCGTGTTCGGCCAGGGCGAAGAGCGGGCGCGCGCCGAACTGCTGCGCGAGGACGCCGTCCCGCGGATCGTCAGCCCCGGCCTGTGGCACAAGCTGTACCCGTTCTGCTCTGCGGCGTATTTCGGCTGGCACGCGGCCGAGCAGCTCGGCCGGATTCCGCTCGACCGGATCGAAGCGATCGAGATCGCCTTCACCGGGCGGAGCGANGCGGCGCTCATCCATCAACGCCCCTTGAACGGCGAAGAGGGCCGCTTCAGCATCGAGTATATCGCCGCGCTGATCCTGAGCGGCCGGGGCATCCGCGCCGGCGACTTCCAGCGGGTGCCGATCGACGGCGAGATCCGGGCCTACATGGACCGGATGCGGCGCACGAACGTAATGGACGAGCCGCCGGGCGTGAGGTACACGCGCATCACGGTGACGCTCACGGACGGCGGGACGGTGACCGCCGTCGGNGACCGCCCGAAGGGCTCCCCCGGCAATCCGGTCACGGAGGCGGAGCTTGAGCGCAAGTTCGAAGAAGTCGTGACCGGTCCGAACGCGGCGGCCATACGGGAACAGGTGCTGCGCCTGGATGAGGCGCGGGATGTGAGGCCTTTCATCGGTCTGCTCGGCGAAGGATGACGGACCGGTGCATAAGCGAAAGTCCCGGCACACCGGCCGGGACTTTCACACGGCTCCAACCTTGACGGGTTGGNGCTTTTCTTATGACTGCGAGAAATCGAAGGACANGCGGTTGACTTGGTCAATCAGCCGTTGCAGGCCGGATGCGTCCGCGCTGTAAGGCCGGACATCGCCGCCGAGCCAAGCTTCGGCCTGTTCCCGCGTGACCGTCATGCTGTACGAGGCGCTGCCGTCCGGGCTCGTCTGATCGCCGATCGAAAGGCTGATGCGGTCGACGTTGTCGATCAGGCTGAAGAGCAGAACGGCGTTGCGGCAGAATGTCTCGTAGGCGGCGTCTCCTGTCTCTGCCTGATCGGCGGCTGCATTCATTTGGTAACGGATGATCACGCCGTAAGGCGGTTCGGTTGTCTGCAGCTCGATGCCGTTCCAGTCCAAGCCTTCCGGTTCGGGCATGCCGTGGATGAGACCGCCGACTTTGCCGGCATGGCCCACGTACAACGTCTTGTTGTTCATCAACTCGGTCAGGTTGTAACCGGAATAGAACGTCTGCCGGTCGGTGTGCGGCACCGGCTGCGCCATCTTCGGGTTTGTCGAGCACGCCGCAATCAGGACGGCGATGGCCAGCATGTACCCGGCGATCACCCGGGCGGATGGTTTCCGGTACGCGAGAATGTTGCGAATTCTCGCCTTCACCTGGTTTTCGCCAAAAGCCGGAGAAGACCCGGCGCGAAGCCCGGAACTGCGGACGGCACACGACAACAATGCGGCAGCGTATGGCCGCTTGTGACGGCCGCCCGTCTTGTCCAATACCTTCTCGTCGCAGGACATTTCCATATCTTTGCTCATCAGCGCATAAGACAGCCAGATCAGCGGATTGAACCAGTGGATGATTACCATGATATAGGCCAGCGGTTTGATCACATAATCCCGCCGGTCGATATGGGTCTGCTCATGCAGAAGGACGTACGTCAGCTCCTGTTCGCTCAGGCCTGTCGGAACGTAGATTTTCGCCTTGAGCAGGCCGAAGACGAACGGCGTGTCAATCCGGTCTGACTCATAAATATGATCGCGGATGCGGACGGCTGTCCGAATGCTGTTTCGAACGTTCCAATAGTTCACGGCGCTTCTGGCCAGGAGAACGATGACGCCGATGATCCAGATGATGCCGCCGAGCCGGATGAGCATGTCCAGCATGTCCACGCCCGGCACTTTCGCGGCGGGCATCATCGTCTCCGCCATGCGCTCGATCCCCCGCATGCCGGCATCCATCGCTGTCGTTTTCAGTTCAGGGGACACGAAGGTCATGAAGCCCGAATCTTCCGCGGCGAGAGGCTCAATCGGCCGCATGATGCTAAGCGGCGACGCAAGACGAACCGGTATGACGAGCCGGACGGCAACGGCAATCCACAGCAGATAGGACAGCACGGCGGGAGCGCGCCGCAGCGCCAGTCTTGCCGCGATCACCACGAGCGCCGTGAACCCGGCGGCAATGCTCATATTGACAACGGTGAAAAACAGGTTCGTCACTCCGCCGCCTCCTCAATGATCCGTTTCAACGCCTCGGCTTCCTGCCGGGTCAGTTTCTTGCCGCCGAGGAAAGCAGTCAGAAACTGCGGGAGCGATCCATCGAAAGTTTTGTCGACGACCGCCCGGCTCTCGTATTGCTGCACATCGGCTTTCTTCACAAGGGCTGTGACCGTCGCATTCTCATTTTTCAGAATCCCTCTGCTGCACAGCTTTCGCAGCACGGTATAAGTCGTCGATTTCTTCCAACCGAGCTGCTCCCGGCTCAATCTCACCAGATCCGTCGAATTGATCGGTTCGTGATCCCAGACCAGGCACGCAAACTTGTATTCGGCCTCAAACAATTTGGGCGGTTCCATCGCAGCCATCGCCTTTCTGCAGGTTTATCATAATCGACCTAACGAAGAGTCTATCGCAATAAACCTGTTCTGTCAACGGTGCCCGCGCTAGTGGAACGCGAAACAAAAAGCCCCCGCATACGAGCATGCGTGCGGGAGTCGGTTGGCAGCGGAGCTGCGGCCGTCTTTGCGGCGCAACTCAACGCCTCGGCCGAAGGGCGAAGGGCAGGTACAGGATCACGCACATGNCCAGCGCGACGCCTTCCAGCGACAGAATGTACCACGGCCAGGGGCCNAGCAGGTCGAGCAGCGACGGGTCGTCCGGCTTGCGGGCGATGAACATGTAGTTGCCGCCGGTTATGGCATTGACGATGCCGATGGGGATGAGCAGGATGTTGAGCCAGAGCATGGTGCGCCAGATGGAAGACCATGTCGGCCGGAAGCCGTACGCGGCGATCATGAACAGGCTGGAGACGATGATGCCGCCATGGGCGATGCGCATGAAAAAGGGCCCGCCGGGAAGGCAAGCCCTTTTCCTTTCCAAATCCTGTGAATTACATGAACCGGGACAGCGAGAAGGCGCCGAGATCGAACCGGGTCGAGCCGTTCAGCAGCAGATCCGCGGCGATCTCGCCGAGCGCGCTGGCGAATTTGAACCC
>JGI26049J44785_1000835_pt1 | contig 16594 bp, 23 predicted proteins | sample HigsolmetaGSP11D_FD_44785 | JGI IMG/M metagenome (IMG submission 44785)
TGGTATCGACCGAATGCTCGATTGGTAATTGAAATGAATGAGGAAAATACTGAATCTATTCGCAAGAAGGCATTTAATCAGGCGTTCGATGAGTTGAGTAAAGTTATTGAGCATCAAATTAGAACTTTGTCAACAGACCAGCAAACGGAGTGATCATTGATGATTAAGTTGATTCATGATCTTGTTAATAAGCTGGGGGCGGTACTCAAACTAATGAGTACCCCTCCTGTAAATAATGATATTGTCGTCAATGTGTTGAAGGGTATGAAGAAGGATATTGACTCGATTATAAAGCAAATTGAGGGGGCGGGTAACTAATGGAAAATTTTACATTGGTTCCCCGCTTTGCTTTATATGATGATGATTTATCAGATGGTGCATACCGTATTTATTCAATGTTACAGGATTATGCTTTTCAGAGTATTTACTGTTTCCCGTCGATTGAAAAGATGGCTGAGGATACAAATAAAAGTCTTTCGACAATCAAAAGAGCGGTTACAGAATTGAAGGAAAAGGGTTATATTGCTGTATTCAGGGAAAATATGAGGGCTAATAATACCTATGTGTTAGTTCCAGAAAAGATGAGAAAGGGAATGATTGTCCTCAATTCTGTTGAAGAGTTTAATGCTTTTGTAAGTGAAGTTAGGGAGTATTACGAAAAGGCTGGAGAGAAGAAGTCAACAAAGAGAAAAAAGAAAGCTACGTCTGATTTGTCAACCATTCGCGCGGTAGAGGAAAAGATAGCAAGTGGAGACTATAACTTTGACATTAAAGAGTTGGCGGCGATATATAAATGGGCTAACCAAGAGTATCGAAGCCATCCTATAACCATAAATTACGGGAGAGATTATACAGCATTGAGAACGTTGTTTGGCGATAAAGAGGTATACGGTAAATTCGAGATGCTGATGTTAATTAAGTACGTGCAAGCCTATGATAATCTTTTCAAGGCTCCGAAATACCCTCACCCATCATTGTGGGGATTTAGTCGTGCGTGGCAGTTTGATAAGATTAAGGCTATTGTTGAGCATGAATTGGCGGCAGAGGAAAGATTGACAGATGAGTTAAGCGAGAGAGTTTATTGAGGTGGTGATGTTTGGTGGCGAATGACCATTGCATGGCTAAGACGTATTGTAAGTTATATGGAACTCATAAATGTCATGAGTTTTGCGATCCGTATGTTATTTTAAAGGCTATTTATAGTCAGACGAATCTACCTAAGCGGTATCAGTATGACAGACCAATTACTCCAAGCAAAAGGGATGAGGAAGCTTTTGATGTTCTCCACAAGTGGAAGCTTGATGTTGTGGATCATGTGGATAATGGAGATAACCTTTATATTTGGAGTGAGGGAACTGGAAACGGTAAAACTACGTGGGCGGGAAAGATTGCAAATTATTTCATTAGAAAGATGATGTTTAAGGGAGAGATTGAGGATTTAGTTGTGTATTTGTCTGTGTCGAAGTTCTTGGAGGATTATAGAGATAATTACAGTACACGGGATGATGATTTTGCAAAGTTAAGGGAAAAGGCTCTAAATGCAAAGATTTTGATACTTGATGATATCGGTGCGGAGAAGTCGAGTGAGTGGGTTCACAATCGTTTGTATGATATCATTAATTATCGAGAGGGAGAGATGAGAACAATCATCTATACATCTAACCTTTCAATCGAGGAAGTGGCACAGAAGCTTGATAAGCGAATCATAAGTAGGTTGAAGAACTCTACACAGGTTCAGTTGGTCGGGCCGGATAGAAGGGAGATGAATAAGGATGTTTGAGGAGATGATTATATGTAAAATTCTCAAAGAAAAGTCGCTAAAAATTATCAGCAACAATGGATTGTCTCCTGATATGTTCTTAACTCATGGTGATGAGATTAACTTTATCATTGATCACTTCCATCGGTACGATATAGTGCCTGATGTTCATACATTCAAAGAGAAATTCAGGGATTTTGATTTTGTTGATGTTACGGAAAGTGATGAGTACCTTGTTTATCGTTTAAGAGAGGCGTTCATGTATCGTGATGTCGTGCCCATCTTGACCGATATTCAGGATGTAGTAAGGACGGATTCAATTAAAGCTGTTCAGTTGTTGAAGGAGAAGATCGATTCTCTTTTGAGGTCACATAGTGTTCGAGTCGGTAATTGGACGGACATTATCCGGCATGCAGATGATCGACTTGAAGATTATTTAAAGCGTGTAGATGCGAGAGGTATACTTGGTATCTCTACAGGTGTTGAGATGCTCGATAATCTTCTTCATGGGTGGCTCGGAGAAGATTTGATTATCTTATTGGCGAGAACGAATAAAGGTAAGACTTGGCTACTTTTGTTCTTTTTAGTAGTGGCTTGGAAATTGGGGCACAAAGTTCTCTTATATTCTGGTGAAATGAGTCCGGGATTAGTCGGGTTTCGTGTAGATACACTTAATGGTCACTTTTCAAATAGTGGACTTATGAGCGGTTCTGTAAGATTAGGTAAAGGTGAAGATGATTTAGACTCTAATGATTACAGAGAGTATATTAACAGATTAAAGCAAAAAGAAGGGTTTTATGTCGTAACCCCCGATGATTTTGGAGGGAATAAGCCTACTGTATCTCAATTGTGCGATACATGGGATTTGTGCGGCGCTGACATCTTAGGAGTTGACCAGATATCACTTATGCGAGATCAGCGGCGCGGAGAGAATAAAACGATGATGTATGCTAACATAAGTGAGGATTTATTTTTGGCTACGCAGAGCAGACAGAAACCGATCATTGCTCTTGCACAGGCAGGACGTGAAAGTGAGAGGATTAAAAGTGAGGATGGAACACCTGAATTGCATCATATAGAGTATGCCGATGCGGTAGGACAGAATGCTACTCGTGTAATTGCGATGAATACGGTTGATGGGGTATTGAAGCTTACAATTCGCAAAAATCGTTATGGTACAATCGGGAATAATGTATTGTTGATGTGGGACATTAATTATGGTATAGTGAAACCGTTGCTGGACGGTGATACATCCGAAATAGCTGATGAGTATGGTTTTTAACCCCTTAATTGGGGTTATTTTTTTTGTTCTTTTTTGGTGTTCGGTATTAAGTTTATATGACGATATTATAGGGAGAGGTGTTATTGTTGGAGGTTAAATTGATTTCTCACACAAGGTTAAGTGATGAATTTTATAATGATTTGGTTGAGGCAGGAGCATATAAATTACTTGAAAATGTTACTGATGGTCAGATTGTAGCATTTACGGCAATTCGTACATGTTATTCTCATTTAAAGCCAAGTGAGATTTTTATTAAAGAGGGTGAGAAGTATTTTAAAAATAAGGCAAAGGATGGAGGTGCTGGTTCTGATGGAGATAGATTGATTCGCCATATTATGAATAGCGGTCACACATCTACGGTCGAGCATATATTCTTCACGTTCGGAGTTGAGGATTTGAGTAGAGTCGCACTGGCACAATTGACTCGTCACCGTGTAGGATACTCGTATAGTGTTCAATCGCAGAGATATGTTAAGTTTGGAAGCAATGATAAGTCTGGTGGGTTCGATGTTGTCGTGCCTCCATCGATTGCAGAGAACTCGGAGGCAGAGGGCGCTTACCTCGAGATTTTGGAAGTTATTCAGAATGGGTATAACAAATTGCGTGACTTAAATATTAGCGCAGAAGATGCTCGCATGTTACTGCCCGGCGGTGCAACATGTAATTTGGTGCTTTCATGTAATTTAAGGGGAGCATTAGAGTTTTATCGCAAAAGAGGTAAACACACTCATGCTCAATGGGAGATTCAAGACCTTGCTGAGAAGTTGCGGGAGAAGATCGTTTGGATTGAGCCATGGGCTGATCCATTTTTTGAAGGGGTGAAATCTAATGGCTAAACTTAAATTTTATTATTCAACTATGCGGGCGGGAAAATCTACTCTCGCCCTTCAAATAAATGATAACTATCAAAAGGTCGGACGGATCGGGGTTTTGTTTACAAGCAATTCGCGATCAGGAAGAAGTTGCATCGAGAGTCGAATAGGGTTGTCAAAGGAAGCTACGAACATCAACAAGACTTTTGATATTTATGGGCATGTAAAAGAGTTGTCAAAGCTTTTTCATATCGATTATATGATATTCGATGATGTGCAGTTCTATACAGCAAAGCAGATAAATCAGATCGCTGACTTGGTGGATGAGTTTGATATTGATTGCTTTTGTTTTGGCCTGAAAACCGACTTCCGAGGCGTAATGTTTGAGTCCGCTGTTCGGTTAATGGAGATCGCGGATGAGATAAAGGAGATTGAGGTNAAAGCGTTATGTTGGTGCGGCAAGAAGGGTGTGTTTAACGCAAGAATCGATGATTTGGGATATATGGTTTATGTTGGAGAGGTAGAAGTAATTGGTGATTCGCAGTATGAAGTTTTGTGTAGAGAGCATTTCAATAAAGGTATGACGCTACGTGCGGCTAAGGATGATGGGCTTGTATGACAAAATTCTATAATTTTCTAAAAAAGTTGTTGATTTATTTAATGCAAGGTGTATAATAAATTTACATCATAAATTTTCTATAATTTGGAGAGGGAGGCAGTCCGACGTGTTGTCGCTGTAATGTGTTGCAAAAAACGGACTTGGAGGTTGAGATTAATGGATGAATCAGATAATGTCACTTCGGTGGTGTCGATATGTTCTATTTAGATAATATACCTGTCGCCGCAACCATCGAGGATGTTGTTTACGATTTAAAGAGAGAAGCTGGTGTATTTAGTGATGTACATGACGTTGGAAATGATTTAATTGTAACATGTCCGTTTCATAAAAATGGCATGGAGAGAAACCCAAGCCTTGGAATAGCGAAGAATGAAGTAAGAAAAGTAGATGGTAGGGTCTTACCAGCCGGAACATGTGGGTGTTTTACATGCGGATATACAGCCGACATTGTAAAGCTTGTTTCTGATGTGTTAGGATTTCAAAGCAGAATTTTTGGTGAAAGGTGGATAAAGAAAAGATATGTAACAGGAGCGTTTGGAGATAGACCGTTAAACTTAAATTTCAGCAGGGAATCGAAGCAAATTACGACACAGCGATTTAACCCCGTTTTAGTAACCCACTATCATTCAGAACTCCTCAAATCAGATCGGGCGTTGAGTTATTTGAGAAGTAGAAAGTTGGATAATACCAACGTCCTTAACATGTTTGGGGTAGGATATGACCCCGAATCGGATATGATCGTGTTCCCAGTCTATGACCTTGACGGACAAGTGAGAATGCTCAAAAAACGATCCATTGAAGGGAAAAGATTTGATAATACGAAGGATGCATATAAAGCCAATTTAGTTTTNGGGCTTTATCAGTTAAAGTTTTTCGGAGATCGNAGTGAACCTGTTTGGGTCTGTGAAAGTGAGATTGATGCATTGACTGTGTGGACTTATGGCGCACAGGCTATTGCTATCATGGGTTCAAGTGTTACAGATGAGCAGGTTCGAGAAATTTTAAAATTATGGCATCGTCAATTTATCGATGGAATGGATCGCGATCAGGTCGGACGAAATGGGTGGAGGAAGTTCAAGAATAAAACGTGGTCGTTGGGTATTCGGGCTTGGGACACTAAAAACTTTGGATGTAAGAAGGATATCAATGAGTTGTCTAAAAGCGAGTTCGAGCGTATTCAACTTTACTGAAAAGGGGAAATCGCACATGTATCATGACATAACCACCGAGGATTTGGTTGTTAGATATCAGGCAATGACCGACAAAAATAGCTTGGAAGCGAATGAATTGTTGCGCGAAATTTGGAGTAGAGTTTCTAAGCTTATGGACTACTTCGCAAGAAGTTATTCAAATATACCTAACACTGATTATAATGATCGGTACAGTGTTTTAACTGAACGATTATTGGTCGCGTTACAGCAGTTTGATATCTCTTATGGTTATAAGTTCTCAACAGCTTGCAAGAAGTTTTTCATGCAAGGTCTAAATCTCCTCAATCGAGATATGCGGAGAGAGAAACGGTATAACCCCAACGTGGTTGTCGGATCGTATGAGGTAATGATGGAGATTCGTGAGGAAATTGAGATTGACGGTAANGGTGAAATTAATTATTGTGAGTTTAACGATGTGGAGATCAATGAGTTGCTCAAATCAGTTAATCTTGATGATGATGAACTTNNGATGTGCCAATATATTATCCAAGGAAAGAGNGGAAAGGATATTGCTGATATTTTCGGAGTGTCGCCGCAACTGATCAGCAGTCGAAAGAANACGCTTCGGAAGAAGCTTAGACCAGTACTNTATCCGAATTAAGAACCCGAAAGGGTTCTATTTTTTTTATTTATTTTTGTTTTATGTTTTTATGGTTGTGGTGTCATATTTATTTGAGATCACAAAGGAGATGAACAACTATGATGCACAAATTAATTCTCGTTGCTGAGGTGTTGANGGGAAAAGCAATTGTAATAAGTAAAAAAGGAGATAAGTTACAGCTTTACCCGAACGGCATGAGAAGAGATGTCGTTGTCAACAGCTTGGCAAGTGTTCTCAAATCATTGTCTAAAGTCTAAGGGAGGAATTGTCAATGTCGAGTTTGAGAAATCTTTTGAAGAAATATGAGGGTGGCGGTTCAAGAGGCGGAGAAGGTTCGAGAAAGAGAGTACCGTGGTTTAGCTTGAAGGACGATGGAGATACTGCTAATGTTCGATTCTTAATTACTGATGAGGTAGACATGATGAATTTTGTAAGAGAAGTTCATCGTGCTAAAATTGGTAGTTATGAAAATAATGTTGTTTGTACTGGTGCAGATTGTGAGTTCTGCCGTAGAGGTGAGCCGAAGAGTGTTCGTATGCTCGTACCTCTATATAATCTTGAAAAGCGTGAGGTACAAATTTGGAGCCGTGGTTTGACTGATATCAATCAGTTATTGAACAACTTTGATGAGTACGGGCCGTTGAACAATCGAACTTACAAAATTAAACGTAATGGTCGTTCAGGTAACACCAATACAACTTACTCTTATTTCCCTAAAGATCGGGAAGAGATGAGTAACTTTGATGAATTGAGAGAACAGGTTCCTAATGTTGTCGGTCGCGATTTCCGGTATTTCTTGAACCTCACCCGTGAACAGCAAATTGAAGTAATTGAGACAGGTAAAGTTACGTTTAATCGTTCAGAAGAGTCAGGAATAGACGAAGATGAAGATCAGCCTAATGATGAACGTGTGTTTTAATAATTACAAATATGGGGGAGAGGCCAAAAACTCTCTCCTTATTGTTTTAAGGGGGAATTTTTGTGAGCCGTGAATTAGAACTCAATTTTAGCAGAGAGCAAGTCAGCTTAAACGATCTTACAAGTAAATTAGCACATAATAAGATAACAAATACTCGATTAACGAGAAACAGAAATAAGATTCTTAATGCTATCGAAACAGTCAAGCAGTTAATCAGTTCGGGCAAATTGGTAGCAGAGGGTGACTATAAAATTGTCATGAAGGAGGATATACTGTTCCTGCAAAACTATATCCATAAGGCGATTTTAAATGGGGAGTATGTTTATGATGTTGAAACTACAGGTAAAGATGTTTTCAATGACATAATTGTCGGTATATGTTTGTACACACCCGGAGAAATACCTCTATATATTCCAGTAAATCATACTGACATTGACAATGTTCGTGTCGATGGACAGTTGGATGAGGAGGATGTAAAACGGATTTTAAGACCGTTGCTGGAAAATAAGGATTGCAGGTATATAAATCACAATCAGAAGTTTGATGGAGAATTTACTCAAGTATATTGGGGAATCAGAATTGCTAATTTCTATTTTGATACTCAATTAGCCGGAAAGTTGTTGAATGAGAATGAAGAGAACCACAAGTTGAAATATTTGTATGCGAAGTACATCAAAAAAGACCCATCAAAATGGTCAGCATTCGGCGATCTATTTGAGGATATCCCATTCAACTATGTGCCTATCGATATCGCTGGCGTGTATGGTGGTAATGATGGGATAATCCCGTATAAGTTGTATCAGTTCCAGAGCAGTTATCTTAGATATGATCATCCAAAAGATGAGTTCCGTAAGCTTGCTAAAATAATGTTCGAGATAGAAATGCCGCTGATTCCGATTTTGATTGACATGGAACTTAGAGGTGTTGAGATTGATGAGCAGAGGGCGGCGGAGTTGAATGAAAAGTATTCTGCTGAACTGAAAGAGTTGGAATTGGAACTTGATCGGTTTGTTAAGCGATATGAGCATGATATTTTGATTGATGAGACGTTGAACAGGCTGACTCATGGTGAAGGTAAGATTAATTACAATTCGCCGCCACAGTTAAGCAGATTGCTTTATAAGATTATGAAGTTGCCTGTTGTTAGTCGGAAAGAGCCTACTGGTACAGGCAAGAAGATCATTGAAAAGTGGTTGGAGCACAGCAGGGTCGATAAAGATACGAAGAATTTCATTAAAATGTTTAAGCAGTTCAAGACGATAAGAAAACTCTTGAATGATTATATTAATAAGTTGCCTAAAGCTGTTGAGCCTAAGACTGGCGCTGTTCATACACAGTTTAATCAGTATGGTGCTGTTACTGGAAGGTTCTCTTCATCGCATCCGATTCATAAAATTAACTTGCAGAACATTCCATCGAGGAATAAGGAAATTAGAACTATTTTCAAGGCAAGAGATAACTATGTGTTAATTGGATCGGACTTTTCGCAGATCGAGCCGAGAACTCTCGCCTCGCTGTCTGGGGACGAGGAGATGATTAATGCTTATCGTGAAGGTAAGGACTTGTATGCGACAATGGGAGCGAGAGTTTACCAGATGGATTATTGGGATTGTATGGAGAAGCATGAGGATGGGACAGACAATCCAGAAGGTAAAGTAAGACGGGATACGATGAAAAGTGTGCTACTTGGAATCATGTATGAACGTAGTGCAAAGGCGATTGCGGAGCAATTCAATAAACCACTTAAGTGGGCGGAGGATTTGATTGAGGATTTCAGACGTGCTTATCCTAAGATAGAATTGCATCGTATGACAGTAATAAATAAAGCTGAAACGTTCGGATATGTGACTACATTACTTGGAAGAAAGAGAAGATTGCCTGACATGAAGCGTTCTGATAAAGAAGATTGGAGATATTTAGATGCTCATAGACAATGTTTGAATGCTGAAATTCAGGGGACAGCGGCAGATATCATGAAGTTGGCGATGATTGAAGTTGGCAATAATGAGGAGTTTAAGGCTCTTGGTGCTCATATGCTACTTACGGTTCATGACGAACTTATTTGTGAAGCGCCAGAAGAACATGCAAAAAGAGTCGGTGAAATCCTTACTGATTGCATGAAGAAGGTTGGGGAGGAGTTATTGAAGTTACCGATGAAATGTGATGTTGAAATTACAAAGGTTTGGTATGGCGCTGAATATGAGTTTGAGACGGAAGATTTTGATGATGTAGCCTAATTTTACAAGGGGGTAATGTTATGTCATTAAGTAACCTTAGAAGAGCCGTAGAACGGCGTGTAGAGGCCGAGGAAAGCTTTGAGGAGCAGTTCCTGAAGGATTATAACAAAGCGTACTATCAAATCGAGCAGGAGCGGAAACAGGAGATGCCGGATGATTATTATCGTCCATCTTCTCTTGGGCCGGGATGTAAAAGAATGTTGGCGTTCCAGAAATGGGGCGCTCCTACTGATAATGTGGATTTCAGTGATGAATGGACGTATAACTTGATTAGAATCACTGAGAATGGAACTGACCGACATACTCGTATTCAGGATGTAATTAAAAAGATGGAGGAACTTGGTCTACATCTTGAGAATCTCGATGTTGAGCAGGTAATTGAAGAGGCGCGGCATAGAGGGATTAATTCACGGTTCGTTGAGTGGGATGAGGAGCATAAAGAGGCTCGATGTGCTAACGATGATCTTAAAATTTGGTTTAAGGCTGACGGAGTGTTCAAATATCGGTCTAAAGAGGTTCTGTTTGAAGTTAAGACTGCTAATGGTTTCAAGTTTCAGAAAATTGTTAACAGTAACCAGCCGTTGATTGAGCATATCCGGCAAGATACATGTTACAGTATGGGTCTTGGTATTGATTATGTTTTATATCTCTATGAAGATCGGAATTTTTTAAAAACTCATGTTATCTTATATAAGATTTCTGATGAGGATAAGCAGTACATTCGGGACAAAGTTGAGGAAGTTGAGAGAATTGTTTCAAGCAGAATAGTGCCTCCAATGGAGGAGGATAAATGTAAATATTGTGAGTATACAGCAGTATGCAGACAGTATTTAGAAGGAGATTTTTTCCAAGAACAGGAATAAACCAAGATTGATTTGTGTACTATGATATCAAAAATAAAGTTCGTTAAAGTGAGGTGGTTGACTGTGACGACAGTCGGAGGTGATGCCAAAAAACAAATCTTATTTTATCGTAAAATGATTCAGAAGCTTGAGGAGATCAATTTGGGGTACAATGAGGATTGTATCGATATGACGATCAATATACTCAAGATTGAAATCAAGCGAATCAAAAAGAAGAATAGCTAAGGCGGTGAATGTATGAAGGCTGGAGATATGGATGAACTTCTCTCATCGATGGACATCCCAACGTTAATCAACATCATTGAAGATTGTCAGGCGAAAATTTTGATTGATCCGATCAATGAGTATGTTGTAAATGAACAGTCACGGTTGATCGCCAAGTGCCGGAAATTGCTGACTGAAAGGGGAGTATTGTTAAATGAACTTGGAGCCTAACGGCTCTATTTTTTTTTCTTTACAGGAATAAACATAATCATATGGAGATATAATTGTTAACAGTTAAGGCATTAAAATTTAATGGAGGTATGACGAATGAATGATGTTATGAGGCAAACATTTGGAAATCGTGGGGGGACATATGAGGATGGATACGCTGATGGGATTAAGACAGCGATGCACCTTGTATCATTGAAGATTAGGAGCCTTCACGATGCGTTGAATAAGATTCGTGATATGGATGGATTGAAGCAGGTTAGGAAGGAAATTAACAGGTGGGATAAGTTGTATGGAGAACTTACAAAGGAACTCGGTGTAACTGTCCAGACCGATAATTCTGATAATGAAGATGATGATTAAAAGTGAGGCTGAAAAGCCTCCTTTTTTTTGTCTGTTTTTTACATAAAGGGAGTTATATTTATTTGAGCAAATTGATTCAACGGCCTTATATAAATTAGGAGGTGTTGAGTCAATGGCTAAAAGTGGTACAGGCAAAGGTTTTGAACAGGATTGGTCAAACTCTTGCCCACCTGAAATATTTATTGAGCGGGTAAGGGATGTTTTATATATGTCTGGAAGTTCAACAAGTAAAGACTATATCGTTTATAAGCATCCGAACCTCTTTTTGTTCGAGTTGAAGTCGCATAAAGGTAAGAGTTTGCCGATAAAAGAGGAGTATTACAAGGATGAGAAGCGGAGGGGAGAGATTAAGAATTACGGAGTTATCACAGCAAAACAGTTGGAGGGGTTATATGAGGAGAGGACAAGGAAAGGCGTGTATGCTGGATTCATCGTTAATTTCCGAGAGAAATTCGCAACGTACTACGTACCTGTCAAGCTGGTTTACGATTTCATTAAGGACGAGAACAGGGAAAGATCATCTATACCTATTGAATGGTTCGAGGAAAATGGTATTAGGATTCCTCAACGAAAGAAAATCACTCGATGGACTTATGATTTTAGATTCTTGGACTTAATTGTAGAGATGGGGATTGACTAATGTTAATTAGGTAAAGGTTAAGGAGGAAATAGGAGATGTTTTTGAGAGGTAAATTCGTTGTAAGTGAGATTACAAAAAAATCTAAATCTGTTTTCTTTAAGCAGTTGGTTGTCGGCGATGAACTTGAGATGGACTTGGAATTGAAGCCAGTGGGAAGATATGCAGGGGATACTGGGCCAAGTTATGCTGTGCCGATTCGTATTAGATGTGTAAGAACTAATGATTACACATACAAAACAGTAAATGAACTCGCATTGATCTTTAGAATATTCAAATTACAGCAAGTTGAATAAGGCGGTGGCGTTAGGTGGATATCGGACGTTTGAGGGAATTGTTGAGTGAGGTTAAAGATGACAACAGAGATACGCAGAAGATCATGGATGATATTGTAGATTATTACGCAAAGGATTTGGATGAGTTGGTGGAAAGAGTCGGCAAAATTGTTCGTAACATTCGTGAGGGTCATATTGATGAGTATTCTGACGATGAACTTGAACTCGACATTATCGAAATATCTGCTCAAATGTATTCTGCAAGTAGGGAACTCGCAAAGCTTGGCGGAGAAAGCGATTTGGCGAAGCATAAGAGGGCTGAACGGTTTAATGATGTGTTAAGTCGGGTATCTGGAACGGCGGCAGAGAAAAAGGCAAAGGCTGAGAAGATGGTCATGGAAGAAAGCGTACTCGAAGATATCTACAAACGTGCTTACGATCAATTAAAAATAAAGCTGGAAAAGGCTGATGCCGTATATGCCGCATTAAAGAAGGTATANGGTAAAAGGACTTTGGAACTTGATGTGTTCCGAAAGGAGATTCGAGGACGAAGATTNGGGGGAGATGAAGGAGATGACGGTTAAGTTATATTGCGATGGAGGATGTAGGGGGAATGGCAGAAAGGATAGTATAGGAGGTTGGGCATTCGTTGTAATGNTCAATGATACAGTTGTGTTCGAGGATTCAGGTGCTACGACAGGTGTTACAAATAANTCCATGGAATTATTGGCTCTTATTAATGGTTTAAGACATTTGTTGCCGGAAAAGGATGAGTACATTGAAGTATATTCTGATTCTAAATATGTAATATCTGGTGTAATTAAAGGGGTAAAGAAGTGGGCTAAAGCTGGATGGAGAACACAGGCTGGTACTCCAGTTGCGAACGAAGAACTTTGGAGATTGTTATTGAGCCTTGTTCAACAGTTCAGTAACATTCATTTTAACCTTGTAAGGGGGCATTCAGGGGTCAGAGGTAATGAGATGTGCGACTCTCTCGCTAACCGTGCTATGGATGATTTCATCGCTTACAAGGACTTTATAAGGGGATGATAATGTGGCAGATTTAGAATCAATTGTAAGGGCGCTAAATAAGAAGTTCAAGAAGGACATTATTGTTAAAGGTACAGAGGCTAAGAAAAGAGCATTCATCCCATTCTCTTCACCGTTTGCTAATTATATGACACGTGGAGGTATTGCAATCGGTAAGGCAACAGAATTTGCAGGAGGGCCGGGATCGGGAAAGACAACAACAGCCATCGATATTATGTATAACTTCCAATTAATGTTCCATGATCGATTGATTGTTTACCTTGATGCGGAAAATACGTTTGATGATGATTATGCTCGATTGTTCGGCGTGGACATGAGCAAGGTAATTATGATTAAACCTGAATATGAACATGCTGAACTTCTACTCGAAATGACTTTGGAATGTTTGAGGACAGGTGAGGTTGGATTATTAATCATCGATTCAATTCCATTCTTGCGAAGTAAGCAGGAGATGGAGGGGACGATGGAAGATAAGACGTATGCAGGAATCTCTCAAACACTTACAACGTATTGTGGTAAGGTAATACCGCTCATGAATAAATTTGAGACAACTTTAATCGGAATTAATCAAATTCGTGCTAAGATTGGTGTGCCTTATACGGCCTACAACTACCCCGGCGGTAATATGTGGCAACATTCTTGTTCGCAACGCATATTCTTCCGTAAAGGCGATTTGCTGGATGAGACATATGGAACTCATCCTCAAAGCTGGGAAGGTGTTCCGGTTGGTCATATTGTAGAGATGAAGTATCTTAAAAATAAGATCACGAGACCGGATCGATTGTCGGGACATTTTACGTTGAAGTATGGAGAAGGCATCGATGTTGAGTATGACATGATGCAGTTGGCGATTGCTCTTGGTGTAGTTGAACAGAGTCATTCATGGCTTCAATGGAACGGGATATCTAAGCAAGGAGTATTCCGGTTGATTAATGCGATCAAAGATGAAGGAAAGTACGAACAATTTAAGGATGAAATTATGGAAATTGCTCTCGCTTGATGCTTTACTTTATTATATAGTTCTATGTATAATAAAGACAAATCTAAAGGGAATGGGGATGAATGATTAATGGCAAATGCAAATGCTTTCGATTTTCCACCAGAGGTATTATCGGAAACGGTTAAGTTGAAGCGGAAAGGGATTTGGAGAGAAGGAGTTAGCGCGGAGAAGAAGGAAGAATTGCTTAATAATTGGTCTATGGCGGTAGCCGAAGTTTTCGGAGTAGAGCCGCCAGAGATTAAATATGAGCCTGAAAATGTTGCGGAGTATGTTTTATCTGGCGGTGGACGTTATTATAGACCAACGAATACGATATTTTTGTACCGAAAGGTATCGCTTATGACGCTGTTCGTAATGTTCTCCTATGTAGTGTTAGATGGTGATGTTGATTACAGCACTGCTATGGATTGGGGTCATTCATTGTTCAATGCGGCGTTGCCTAATGCTTATAGAAGTGCTCTTGAACGAGGATTGTTCATAACAGAAATCTGATAAGGTTAAAGCTGGAGAGGGGGCTGAAAAAGCCCCCTTATTTTAATACTTGAATATTATAATATTACCTGTATAATAATATTTAAATAAAAGATCGGAGGTCGAATGTCTATGTTGTATTTTGCATATGGGTCAAATCTGGATGAGTCGAGAATGTTGAAAAGATGTCCATCTGCACAATTTATTGCTAAGGGTGAGTTGAAAGGGTGGAAACTTACGTTTCAGGAGAACAATGCTGGAAAGTTTGTTGCGAATGTCGAGAAGGGGCGCAAGAAAGATGTAGTTGAAGGGGTAATATGGCACATTGATGATATAGATGGAAAGGCTCTTGATAAGTATGAAGGACATCCGGTAACTTATAAGCGCAAGACGGTAACAGTAAAATCTGAGTATGGTAAAGATTTGTCAGTAATTACTTATGTGATGGATAAAACTTATATGAAGTATGGGGGGTATGAGAGAGTAAAGACGGAAGCTGGGTATTACAGATATGTTAAATCGTACGATGAGGTTGTCCGCAGATACGGTGTGCCTGATGATAAGTATTTAGATTATATTGTAAGGGGTTATGATATGTTTGGGTTAAAAATAGGTAAATTGATGAATATCTTGAACAAGATCAGAAAGAACCATCCTAATGTGGAGAAAAATTCTGATGATCGGATCGAAATAGATTTTTGTCCAGATTGTGGATGTGAAATGAGTGTATGTGAGTGTGATAGTTATTTCTATTTTAGTAAGTCGGGTGCTGATAATTTACCGGTTGATGTTGATAATAATAAATACAAGGTGTTCGTATACGGAACATTGATGAAGGGAAATAACAATCACAAACTGCTCAAAAATGCAAAGTTTATCGGCGATGCGTCAATTTATGATTTTGCATGTTATGATCTTCCTTTCGGATTTCCTGCTGTTAAAAGTGAAGAGGGCGGCAAAGTCGTAGGTGAGGTATATGAAGTCAATGGAGCAGAACTGAGAGCACTCGATAGCCTTGAAGGGTATTACGAACGCAAAGATGATGGAATGTATCTAAGAAGAAAAGCTACCGCGTTTTATGATGATGGTAATTATGATTCTGTATACTTTTACCTTTGGAATCGTAATTTGCCGCAAGGATCGATATACGTAACCAGCGGTGAGCGATGGGAAAAGAATATGTTCAAAAAGTTTTATTGATCCGATCCCTAAATTGAGGAGGTTAATTCACCTCCTCTTTTTTATTTTCTCCTTTTGTCGGTGTTAAGTAATTTTACGGGGTGAGGATTAATGAAAAATAATACAAGGTCATATTCAAGTTTTCAGGAAAAAGGTGTATCTAAGAAATTCGGCACTAATGTTCAGATAGCCAGCGGTGCTACGCCGTTTTATAAAGGTGATGGCATCGATGAGCATCTTTTCATTGAGTGCAAAACCAAAATGTCTCCATCGAAAAGTGTCACAATTAAAAAAGAGTGGATCGATAAAGCAAAAGAGCAAGCAACTCAAATGAGAAAAGGAAATTTTATCCTTGTTATCAATTTCGGCGAACAGAATTGGAATGGGACAATGAAGGACTATGTTGTGATGGAAGATCATTACTTTGAGCATTTGTACAAGTGTGCAAAGGTGGTTGATGCAATAATTGAGGATGAACTTGGAGGTGTCCTCATGGAAGGCTTTGCTATAGATGAGTTGGCGGAGATGCGTAATAGGTTGAGGAAAATCATTAATGAGACATTGTAAGGAGGATGTTTAAAAATGGAAAATGTTCAGTTTTTGACTGATGAGTTTATATCTAAGTTTGATGGTATTAAACCGCCATTGACGGTGTTGGGTGAGTTTATTTATTATCGTACCTATTCTCGTTGGTTAGAGGATAAGAAGCGGAGAGAGACGTGGCCCGAAACGGCGCGAAGAAGTGTTGAGTATAATATATCGTTGGAGTATAGACATCGTGTGAAAAACGGTCTTCCTGTAGATATTGATGAGTTGCGCCGTAAAGCAGAGGATTTGTATACAAGGGTATTTCATCTTAAAGCGTTTTTGAGCGGACGTACATT
>JGI26049J44785_1000849_pt1 | contig 16456 bp, 15 predicted proteins | sample HigsolmetaGSP11D_FD_44785 | JGI IMG/M metagenome (IMG submission 44785)
TAATATTTTTTTTATCATCGTAACCCTCCTTAATCTTGGTACGATTCTTATAATATGGTTTAAGCGTATCCGTTAGGATACTTACTTATCTTTTGCTGACTGTATTCATTATCCGATTGCAAAGGTAAGTATTGCTTCCACAGCCACTTCATCATCTACGTAAGCCACTGCATTACCAACACCGAAACTACCTTTATTCTTAATAATTTCTACTTCCAAACGCAACACATCGCCCGGTACGACCTGACGACGAAACTTTACTTTATCCATCCCGCCAAAATACACAATCTTACCGGCATTCTCCGGTAAACTTAACATCGTCACTGCGCCTGTCTGCGCTAATGCTTCCAAAATAATAACACCGGGCATAACTGCTTTCTCCGGAAAATGTCCCACAAAGAATGGCTCATTCATAGTTACACACTTTCTACCAACCGCCCTAACCCCCGGTTCCATTTCATCAATTCGATCTATCAAAAGCATTGGTGGTCTATGAGGAATAATTTTCTGAATTTCATCTATATTCAACATAACAAATTCCTTTCTCCAATCGCTAGTCTACCCTTACTTCTAGACTTAGTCACTCTTAATTCTTCATTCAATAACCAAAAAACATAAAACATTAACATTTATCAATTTTTATTATCTATGGGCACCAGCCGTCCGCAGCTTCAATAACCTAAATTATTACCTATTTCTTATTGAATAATGAATAATGGCTGCCCAAATTCAACCATCTCTTCATTATTTACCAGTATCTTTACAACTTCACCGTCATAGTCACTTTCAATTTCATTCATCAGCTTCATCGCTTCAATGATACATAAGGTTTGCCCTTTCTTAACCTTATCACCCACCTTAACAAACGGTGGCTTATCCGGTGCAGGTGCTGCATAAAAGGTACCTACCATAGGGGAAAGAACCTTATTCCCTGGGATCTCTTCCAGCTGAAAATCGACTGTATGATTATCATCAGCACGAGACGTCTCAACGGCAGGTTGCGCAGGAACACTTACACTAACCTGTGGGATGCTTGCAGGTACCTGAACAACTGATTTTGCACTCTCTTTCTTAAGGCGCAAATGAAAGCCTTCCTGCTCAATTTCAATCTCCGTCAGATCGGTTTTATTCATTTCCTTTATTAATTCAAGAATTTTCTTATATTCCATATTATACCTCCATGCTCTTAAAGATCAGGGTTGCATTGTGCCCTCCAAATCCTAAGGAGTTTGACATAGCGTAGGATACTTTTTGCTCTCTGCCTGAGCCCGGTACATAATCCAAATCACATTCCTCGTCTTTCACGGTTAACCCAATGGTAGCAGGAACAAAGTTATCCGTAATTGCTTTTACACAGACTATCGCTTCCACAGCGCCTGCTGCACCAAGCAAGTGTCCAATCATGGATTTTGTAGAGCTGATCGGTATACGATAAGCTTCCTCACCCATGGCATTCTTTACTGCAGCTGTCTCAAATTTATCATTCACCGGTGTACTGGTTCCATGCGCATTAATATAGGAAATGTCCTTCGGTGTAATATCGGCTTCCTTCATCGCACCTATCATAGCTCTGGCAGCTCCTTCTCCATCCGGCGCCGGTGATGTAATATGATAAGCATCGCAAGTAGCTCCATATCCAACCACTTCCGCATAAATCTTTGCTCCACGAGCCACTGCATGCTCATATTCCTCCAAAAGAAGGATGCCTGCGCCTTCTCCCATAACAAAACCATCTCTCTCTTTATCGAAAGGTATGGATGCTCTGGTAGGATTGTCACTTGTGGAAAGTGCCGTTAATGAGGAAAATCCTGCAATTGACAGCGGTGTTATGGAGCTTTCCGTACCACCTGCTAGTATCAAATCGGAATAACCATGTTGAATACTACGGAAGGCTTCTCCGATGCAATGGCTGCCGGTTGCACAAGCGGTCACCACGTTCGTACATACCCCCTTGGCACCATACTTTATTGCGATATTTCCTGCCGCCATATTCGTAATAATCATCGGTATAAATAACGGATTAATTCTCTTTGGCCCTTTCTCAAGGAGTTTCTGCTCTTCCTTTTCGATACTTTCAATACCACCGATACCGGAACCGACGATAACTCCAAAACGCTCCCGATCTACCTTTTCTAGGTCAATTCCGGAATCCTCTATTGCCTCTTTAGCTGCTGCTAATGCAAATTGGGAGAAACGCTCCAATCTTTTCGTTTCCTTGATATCCATATAATTTTTCGGATCAAAATATTTAACCTCAGCAGCTAACTTTACAGAAAACCCCTCCGTAGGAAAGGAAGTAATATAATCAATTCCGCATTTTCCTGCTTTTACATTGGCAAAGAATTCTGTAACGCTGTTACCAATTGGTGTAATAGCGCCCATTCCTGTAATTACGACTCTACGCTTCATAACTGGTATTCCTCCTTCATACTACATTACCATGCCACCATCAACCTGAATGACCTGTCCGGTAATATAACTAGCAGCCTCAGATGCTAGGAAACATACGACACTTGCAACCTCTTTCGGTGATCCAAATCTGCCAAACGGTATCCCAGCGATGCAAGCATCCTTTATTTTATCCGATAACCCCTCCGTCATATCCGTTTCGATAAAACCGGGAGCAACCGCATTCACATTAATTCCCCTGCTTGCCAATTCTCTTGCCGCTGATTTGGTAAGTCCAATCACACCGGCTTTGGATGCCGCATAATTTGTCTGACCTATGTTACCGGTAAGCCCTACGACGGATGACATATTGATAATTTTACCGCTCTTTTGCTTAAGCATAACCTTTGCCGCATGTTTCAAACAGAAAAAAGTCCCTTTGAGATTGGTAGCAATGACTCTGTCAAAATCCTCTTCGGAAATACGCATAAGCAGGTTATCTTTCGTGATGCCGGCATTGTTTACCAAGATGTCAAGTCTTCCAAATTGCTTCACTGCTGCATCAATCAGCCCCTTTGCTTCCTCTTCCTTACTAATATCTGCCTGTACTGCAATTGCTTCACCACCGGCACTTTTTATTTCCTTAAGTAGTTCTTCTACCTGCGTTACGCTGCTTCGATAATTGATAACAACCTTGGCACCGGTTTCAATCATCTGCAGTGCTATTGCTCTGCCGATTCCTTTTCCGGCTCCGGTGATTACTGCTATTTTTCCTTTCAGCATAATTTACCTCATTTCTATCCGACTTAGCTTAATGCAGAGATGGTTGCCTCTAAGGAAGCAATGTCCTCTACATTATAAACCCCTAATTTACGATCAATCTTTCTAACAAAGCTTGACAACGTCTTACCAGGTCCGATTTCTACGAAGTTTTTCACTCCATCTGAAATCATCTTCCGAATAATCTGTTCCCACAATACGCTGCTCATAACCTGACGATAGAGTAGGTCCTTTACCTCATCCGTACTACTGATATATTCTGCATTCACATTGCAGATAACCGGGGTTTTCATTTCCCCAAGAGGTATCGGTTCCAACTCTGCTTTTAAACGTTTAGCCGCCGGTTTAAGCATAGATGTGTGAAATGGAGCGCTTACCGGTAAATCCACCGTCTTTAAAGCACCTTTTTCCTTAGCAATTCTGCTTGCCTCATCAACTGCTTTTACTTCACCGCCGATAACGATCTGGCCGGGGCAGTTAAAATTGGCAGGTTCTACAATACCAAACTTCTTTGCTTCTTCACACGCCTCGATTACCTTATCCTGAGACAGTCCCAAGATAGCAGTCATCTTACCAATTCCCTGCGGTACCGCTTCCTGCATAAATCTGCCTCTTTTTTGAACAAGAGGTATTACCTGTGATAGCGTAAATACGCCGCTTGCGGTTAATGCGCTGTACTCTCCGAGGCTTAACCCGGCCATAACAGAAGGTTCGATTTTATGTTCTGCCAATACACGATACACCGCAACAGACATCGTTACGACGGAAGGCTGGGTATTCTCCGTGAGATTTAACTGCTCACTATCCCCATGAAAAATGAGTTTCGCCAAGTCCAAATGTAGGCTTTGGCTAGCCTCATCATATGTCTGCTTACATACCGGGTATCTCTCATAGAGCTCCTTCCCCATTCCAATATATTGGGCTCCTTGCCCTGCAAAAAGAAATGCTGTTTTTTCCATGTTAACAACCTTGCCTTCCTATCTGCTATTTGCCAAGTAATTTCTCTGCTTCAGCAAACATTTCCGTAATTATGTCCTTGCAGCTTTGTTCTTTATTTACCAATGCTGCAATCTGGCCTGCCATCAAACTACCGTATTCGATATCACCTTCGGTAACGGCTCTTGCCAAAGCACCCACACCTAATTGCTCGATTTCTTCAATTGGTGCATTGTTTGCCTCTAACTCAATAAACTTTCTAGCTAATTTATTCTTAAGCACGCGCACCGGATGTCCTGTACTGCGTCCTGTAACGATCGTATCAATATCTTTTGCATTTAGCACCTTTTGCTTATAGTTAGGATGAATATTACATTCATAAGCGGTAAGAAAACGGGTACCTACCTGAACTCCCTCAGCTCCTAACATAAACGCGGCTGCAATGCCCCGGCCATCACCGATACCTCCGGCTGCTATCACAGGAACATCAACGGCATCAACCACCTGGGGAACCAGTACCATCGTTGTAAGCTCACCAATATGTCCGCCGGCCTCCGTTCCTTCAGCAATCACTGCATCGGCGCCACCTCGTACCATGCGTTTTGCAATTGCAACAGAGGGTACTACCGGAATCACCTTAATTCCATGCTCCTTCCACATTGCCATGTATTTGCCAGGAGTACCTGCCCCGGTAGTAACTACCTTAACCCCTTCCTCGCAGACCATCTTTGCAATATCATCTGCATTCGGGCTAAGTAACATGATATTAACTCCAAATGGTTTTTGCGTAAGCTCTTTCGCTTTGCGAACCTCCGCACGTACATATTCCATCGGTGCTGCACCACCGGCGATGATACCAAGTCCACCGGCTTCTGAAACAGCAGCTGCAAGCTGTGCATCTGCAATTCTTGCCATAGCACCTTGAAAAATTGGGTATTCTATATTTAGCATTTCACAGATACGTGACTTCATATAACCCTCCAAATATAAGCAATCCTCTATGCTAGAGGTTTTGATATTTTCATAATGTTTTTCTAAAAGGAATTCTAATCATACTTATTCTCTAAAAAAGGATTTTTCATTACTCTCCTTCTTAAGGTTCTATTAACTTCCAATTCTTATTGAAAAGGAAATCTATTCACATGAAATTCTTAGTCAAGAGATAAAATCGCTTCAAGTCCCCTTAATTGAAGAAAATAATATTCACCGCGTTTCAAAGAATTATCCTACCATAGATTGTAGGAGGATTTCTCCTCCTACATATATCTTTATTGATTTCTGCTCTCCAGATATTTTTCGATATCCCCGATAGTATCAATATTCTCGGTATCCTCGGTAGGAATTTCAATTCCAAACTCCTCTTCTAATGACATAATAATTTGGAAAAGATCTAAGGAGTCTGCATTAAGATCATTCTTTAATGATGTCTCAGCGGAAAGTTCTGCTACATNTACTCCTAATTGTTCTGCAACTACCTCTTTAACTTTGTTAAAATCCATTCTATTAATCCTCCTTCAAATTTGAGAAATGCCAAGCATTTCTTACCTAAGATTGAGAGGTTTTTCCTCCCTTATGAAATCTTATAATTGTAATAAACCTTACATTTTATATTGTTAAATGAAAGATTTCTCTTTCAGAATAACTTTATCTATAGCATTCAATCATTTACGAATACGAAACAACTTATCCAGTATTCCATTCCAATAGGATTGCTCCGCTGGTCATTCCACCACCGAATCCCACGAGGACAATAATATCCCCCGCGTTCAAACCTCCGGTTTGAACCAATTCATCTAAGGCAATACCTACGGATGCAGATGAGGTATTCCCATAGCAATCCAAATTGATAAAGAATTTCTCTATCGGAATATTGCAATTTTTCGCAACTGCTTCGATAATTCTGCGGTTTGCTTGATGGGATACAACCCACTTTACATCGTTAGGTCTCAAGTTACCCATCGCAAGGACTGTTTCTACCGTCTCCGTAACACTGCGTACTGCAAATTTAAAGACCTCCTGCCCCTGCATTTTGATACTTGGTATTACCCGTTCCACTGGCTGCTTGATATAGGGATTTGTCAATGGCAACGCTTCACAAGATAGAATGGATTGCTTGGTACCATCGCTGGTTAAGGTCGAAGCGATAATGCCCCGTTTATGATCCGATGCGGAAAGCACTACGGCACCGGCACCATCACCAAACAATACGCAGGTGGATCGGTCACTCCAATCCAAGATTTTCGATATGATATCCACACCAATGACAAGAACCTTATGATACATTCCTGATTGTATAAATTGGCTGGCCGTTGTCATCGCATATACAAAACCGGTACATGCCGCATTCAAATCGAATGCAGCGGCCTTTTGTGCCATCAGCATTCCCTGAACCATACATGCCACAGAGGGCATAAAATAATCCGGTGTAATCGTTGCACATATAATTAATTCTATATCATCAGCAGTAATGCCTGCATTTGCGATTGCTCTTTTTGCCGCTTCATATGCCATCTCTGCAGTGGTTTCCTTTGTTGAAATTCTTCTTTCTCGGATTCCTGTTCTTGAAGAAATCCATTCATCACTCGTATCAACCAGTTTGGCGATATCATCATTGCTGATTATATTCTCCGGTGCATAGCTCCCTGTACCGATGATATTAACATGCCTCATTAATAAGTCCTCCTATTGCTTAACCCATAGCAAACTTAATCGTTTGGCTCATGGATGGTAGCTATTTGTTACCTGGTGCATAAATCTCCTTCAAATGCTTATTTAGTTTACGAAGGCCTCTTAACAGGATATCTTCCTCCTCCGGAGTAAAATCCACCATGATTGCTCGAACCATATCCATATGGAACTTCTCATGGATACGGTAAGCCAGCTTTCCTCTCTTCGTAAGACTAACATTTACAATTCTTCGATCCGTATCGCTGCGGCTTCTTTCCATATAACCTTTTTTAATCAGCTTATCTACGGCCGTGGTTAATGTACCCATAGTTATATTCAATGCTTGCGCAACCTCGGACATGGTCTTGGAGCCATACATTCCTACTGCTTCAATCGTGTGTATCTCCGTTATCGATATGTCATTGAAGGCACCCTGCTTAATTGAATACTCTTCGATATGATTAATATCATCATAGATTTCAACAAGCATGTTATTGATTTCCTTCATTTTTTCTTCCACGTGTTTCACCTCGATCTAATCCATTTCATTTGTTTTGTAAAACAAATATTTTGATAATCAAAATATATAGCATCGTATCTTAGATGTCAAGCATTTTTTATTTTTGTTAATATAAAATCATATTGCAAATACTGTTAAAATTCAACAATACGCTTTCGTAAGCCAATCTACTTCTCCTAATCAAGATACAGTGGCAGGCCAAATTCGTAGGCACGAAGAAAAATTGTTTAAAATAAATAAAGGTACTCAGAAAAACCTATCCACCGTTAGAAAAACACCTGCTGTAATTTGTGTTGCCACAGCCGGATCTTGTATATCCGATCAGTGACACACCAATCACAACAGGTGTTCATGTATCCGTGCATATACACAAAGTGTGTTGGTTATACCTAAGTACCGTTACAATTTTCATTTTTATACTTCAAAAAGCAAATCCCCATAGGTTGGAACCGGCCACAGCTTTTTGTCTACGATTAATTCCAGCTTGTCAATCGGTCTTCTCAATTCTTCCATTGCAGGTATCACAAGATCCCTAAATGCAATGGCTTTCGGAGCACCTTCCTCCATAGCATTGGCTTTATCAACGGACTCCTTTAGCTTCTTTAAAGCAGTATTTGCCTCAGATAGTAGAAGGGAGGCTTCTTTTAAGATATCTGCCTGAACCTGTACATCCACATCGGGAACTGCTGCTTTCACTGCATTGATGGACTCAGCTAACTCTTTGGTAAATGTAATTACAGCTGGTATATATTGAACGCTTGCCATGGAAATCATCGTCTTTGCTTCAATATGAATTGCTTTGGAATAGGATTCATAAAGAACTTCCGCACGGGAATGGAGTTCCACAGGAGAAAATACATGGTGTTTACCGAAGATCTCCATCGCTTTCTTGGTTGTTAATGCAGGAATTGCTTCCACCATATTTTTAATATTTGGCAGCCCTCTTCTTTCGGCTTCTTTCACCCATTCCTCTGAATATCCATTTCCATTAAACACGATACGATAGTGATTCGTTACGGTCTTTTTAATTAAATCATGAACCGCAAGTTCGAAGTTTTCTGCCTTTTCCAGCTCATCAGCCATCTCACAGAGAACATCAGCTACAATCGTATTGATTACGGTGTTAGCCATCGCAATGGACATGGATGAGGCAACCATTCGGAATTCAAATTTATTACCGGTAAATGCAAAAGGAGAGGTACGATTTCGATCGGTTGCATCTTTTTTCAGTTCCGGTATGGTATGCACTCCGATATTTAGCTTTCCTACTTCCTTACACCGCTTCGCTTCACCAGTTTCAATTAGCTGTAAAAGCACATCATCCAACTGGGAACCGATGAATACGGATATGATTGCCGGCGGCGCTTCATCTGCGCCCAATCGATGATCATTTCCCGGAGTAACAGCAGAAACCCTTAGAAGATCTGCATGCAAATCTACTGCTTTTAATACCGCTGCCAAAAACAATAGGAATTGAATATTTTCATGCGGTGTCTTACCCGGATCCAATAAGTTTTTACCGGTATTGGTAACCAATGACCAGTTATTATGCTTACCGGAACCATTCACTCCTTGGAATGGCTTTTCATGAAGCAGGCAGGCAAGCCCATGATGGTTAGCAATCCTCTTCATGCACTCCATGATTAATTGGTTATGATCCGAGGCAATATTGGCACTCGTATAGATTGGAGCCAGCTCGTGCTGCGCCGGAGCCACTTCATTATGCTGTGTTTTCGCTGTTACACCCATTTTCCAAAGTTCCACATTGAGTTCTCGCATGAAAGCGGCGATTTTTTCCTTGATGCATCCGTAGTAATGATCCTCCATCTCCTGACCCTTTGGTGGCATTGCTCCAAACAAGGTTCTGCCGGTGAAAATCAGATCCGGTCTTTTCATATATTTCTCTTTATCGACAAGGAAATATTCCTGTTCAGGACCGACCGAGGTCGTAACTCTATATACATCATTATGGCCAAATAATTTTAAGATACGAACCGCTTGCGTACTAATCGCTTCCATCGACCTAAGAAGAGGCGTTTTCATATCCAACGCTTCACCCGTATAGGAACAGAATGCCGTTGGAATACAGAGCGTTACCCCTGCGGCATCTTCCCGCAAGAATGCCGGTGAAGTACAATCCCAAGCGGTGTATCCCCTTGCCTCGAAAGTCGCTCTAAGTCCACCGGATGGAAAGGATGAAGCATCCGGTTCGCCCTTTACCAGTTCCTTTCCGGAAAACTCCATGATTACTTTACCATCATTCGTTGGGCTTATGAAGGAATCATGCTTTTCCGCTGTGATTCCTGTCATTGGCTGAAACCAATGGGTATAATGCGTAGCTCCTCTTTCAATTGCCCAATCTTTCATAGCGTTCGCAACGACTTCCGCGATACTTGGATCAAGATCTTCCCCATTCTCAATAGTCTTCTTAAGTGCTGCATAAGTCTTTTTCGGAAGTCTTTCTGCCATTCTGGCTTCATTAAATACATCAATTGCAAAAATATCCGTTAATCTATCGGACATAATAGGTCTCCTCTCCTTAATCAAGATGCATATAACAAGCTGAATAAGCCCATTCATATGTTAAGAATAAACTTTGCTTTATCGAAAAAGGCGTTCTCATACCATTGAGAACACCTTTGCACCATGTTTATATATATAATATATACCACATCGTTAAGAATTTAAAAATTACTTTTTATTCTTTTTTCTATTAGTATGACTAATAAGAATTGCTATTCTAAATACCATTCATCAATACCAGTCTCTTCCGCTGGTCCTTTGGATTCCGGCATATATTTTTTAAGAATTCTTTCCATTAGTAAAGAAATTAAAAAGGTTGCTCCTGCTGGAATAATAAATATTAATATTGGAATGAAGAATATTCCAATCGTTCCAATTGCTATTATTATAAACATCAATACGGTGGATGGCAAGTGTCTAATTGCCATAAATGCTGATGCCTTAAGCAACTGCTTTACTGTCATATCAAATCTGGACAAAACCGGATATGCATAAATAGAACAGCAGATCATCATAATCGTAAGAGCCAAAAAGATTCCGAAATAAATCGAGCTGTTCTCCACCATGCTCATATTGGTCCATGCCCAAAAAAGGTCAAATCCCAAGAAAAAGGTAAACAAGGTAAAGATAATACCTGTAATGGCACCTCTTTTAAAATTCAACTTAAAAGAACGGAAGAATTCCCGGAATAAATACCCTCTTTCCCTACGAATTACCTTTACAGTTGCATAGTACAATGCCGTGTTTGCAGGACCAATCGTAATAATCGGAATGCAAAGCAAACTCCATACGACACTAAGTAACAAAATATCGCAAATTTTACTGAGTGCAGTAAAAAAACCATTGTCAAGATTAAATAAATTGCCCATCACCAATCTCCCTTTTTCTTCATATCATTTCATATTATTTTAACACATCCTGTCCATTGTGGAAAGTAAAATAATTATGAAGTGATCGTAAAGAGAAATTAAATGGCAAACTTATCTAAGATAATTTATGGATAAAAAGTCCGCTTCTTAGCTTCGGCTCAAACCAAGTTGATTTTGGAGGCATAAGCTTTCCTGCATCCGATACTTGAAATAGTTCGGTTATGGAGGTCGGATACATGGAAAATGCTACGGTCATATCAAAGGCAACACGTCGCTCAAGCTCTTTATTTCCACGAATTCCGCCGATAAAGTCAATTCTTTTGTCCACGCGCGGATCATGAATTCCCAGGATTGGTTGCAGCACATAATCCTGCAGTAAGGATACGTCTAAGGAAGCTACCGGGTCCTGCGTAGCTAAAATCTTTTCTTTCGCTTCTAAGACATACCATTCCCCATCCAAGTACATGCCAAAGGTTCCTTTTCCTTCCGGTGTATAATCCTTTTTACCGAAATAGGATACAGTAAAATTATCCTTCAGTTTCGCAAGAAATTCTTCCTTTGATAAACCATTCAAATCTTTTACGACACGATTGTACGGCAGTATCTGCAATTGGTCATGAGGAAATAATACGGAAAGGAAATAATTAAACGGTTCCTTACCTGTAAATTCCGGATTTTCCTTTCTTCTTTTTAATCCCACCTTAACCGCTGATGCTGCCCGATGATGCCCATCCGCAATATAGATGCGATCAATCCCTGCAAATGCTTCCTTAATCAGAAATATGCGGTCTTTGTCTGAAATTCTCCATACGATATGCTCAATACCATCGACAGCCGTAAAATGATAAAGCGGTTCTTCCCTTTTACTATCCTCAACTACCTGATTAATCTCTTTACGGGACTGATAAGCAAGAAAGATTGGTCCTGTCTGTGCATTCAGGATATCCACGTGTTTGATTCTATCGATTTCCTTATCTTCACGGGTATTCTCATGCTTCCTTATGAGATTATTCCTATAATCATCGATAGAGACGCAAGCAACAATCCCGGTCTGCGACCGTCCGTTCATAATCAGTTCATACACATAGTAGCATTCCTCAGAATCTTCCAGCAAGATTCCATCCTGTATCATTCCATACAGCAGCTCTTTGGCTTTCTCATATACGCAATCATCATACATATCTATCGTATCCGGCAATTGCGTCTCTGCTCGATCAACCTTAAGGAATGAGAGCGGTTCTCTTTGGATTTCGTTTTTCGCCTCTTCCCGATTGTAAACATCATAGGGAAGTGCTGCAACGCGATTAGCAATGTCTGCCCTTGGCCTGATGCAAAAGAATGGTTTTACCGTCGCCATCGTCATTACCTCCGCAAGTGATAAACATCTATTTTACGATACGTACCTTCAAAACACCTTTCACTAAATTCAGCTTTTCAGCAACTTCTTCCTTATTGCACGTCTCCAGATCGATTACCGTATAAGCATATTCCCCTTTGCTCTTATTTACCAGGTTTGCAATATTGACATCTCTTGAGGAAATGGCACCGGTAAACTGGGACAACATATTCGGAATATTCCTATGAAGAATAGCAATACGGCTGGCTGCTTCACAAACACCTGCATCGCAGTTTGGATAGTTGACAGAATTCTTGATATTGCCATTCTCTACATAGTCGATTAATTGCTTCACTGCCATCTTAGCACAGTTATCCTCTGATTCTTCGGTGGACGCACCAAGGTGAGGAATTGCAATGACATTTTTCATCTTTGCTGTTTTTGGATTAGGGAAATCAGTTACATACTTTGCAACCTTTCCTGATTCCAAAGCAGCTTCCATATCATTATCATTTACCAAAAGATCTCGGGCAAAATTAAGGATGATAACACCATCCTTCATTTTCTCTATCGCGTCCTTATTAATCATCTGTTTGGTATTCAATGCCGGATCACTGTGCTCCACTAACGGCGTATGTACCGTTATATAATCACACTCTCTATAGATTTCATCCCTGGTTTTCACATGGATAACATCTCTGGATAAATTCCATGCACTATCCACTGAGATAAAGGGATCACATCCATATACTTTCATTCCAAGGCGGTTCGCTGCATTGGCTACCAATACACCGATGGCGCCAAGGCCAATCACACCCAGTTTCTTTCCACTGATCTCTTTTCCGCTGAATTGGCTTTTGCCCTTCTCCACTAATTTAGCAATCGCAGGATCATCCTTTATGGTCTGTACCCAGTTGATGCCACCGACGATATCACGGGAAGCCAGTAAAAGCCCTGCAATAACCAACTCTTTTACACCATTGGCATTGGCTCCCGGGGTATTAAACACAACGATTCCTTTCTCCGCACACTTATCAAGTGGAATGTTATTAACACCGGCTCCGGCTCTGGCAATCGCCAATAAATGATTGGAAAACTCCATATCATGCATGGATGCGCTCCGTACGAGGATCACATCCGCTTCATTTACATCATCCACATTGTAATGGTTCTCATTAAACTCATTTAACCCTACCTTTGAAATAGGATTAAGGCAGCTATATTTCATTTCCTTACCCCTTTCCAATATTTATAGGTTATTCTCCTCAAATTCTTTCATAAACTCTACCAGTTTTCTAACTCCTTCGATTGGCATCGCATTGTAAATGCTGGCTCTCATACCACCCACCGTTCGATGCCCTTTCAGATTTTCAAGGCCTGCCGCCTTTGCTTCCTTAACGAACTTAGCATCCAGTTCATCATTTCCGGTAACAAACGGAACATTCATTAAGGAACGGTCTTTCTTCACAACAGTACCCTTAAATAGCTTGCTTTGATCTAAGAAATCATACAGAATTGCCGCTTTCTTCTCATTGTATTCCTTCATAGCTTCAAGCCCACCGCGGTTCTTAATCCATTTAAATACTTTACCGCAGATATAGATACCATATGCGGGAGGTGTATTATATAATGAAACATTATCTGCATGAATTTTATATTTTAACATGGTAGGCGTTCCGGGCAGAGTATCCTCCGTAATAAGGTCATCACGGATAATCACAATTACAACTCCTGCAGGTCCTATATTCTTCTGAACACCCCCAAAGATAACCCCATATTTGGTTACATCCATAGGCTCCGATAAAAAGCAGGAGGAGACATCCGCAACCAAAGTCTTACCCTTTGTGTTAGGTAAGGTCTTGAACTTCGTTCCATAGATGGTGTTATTCTCACAGATATAAACGTAATCGGCATCTTCGGAGATTGGGAGGTCCGAACAATCCGGTATATAGCTAAAGGTTTTATCATCAGAGGATGCAATCACATTCGCCTTTCCGTACATTTTTGCTTCTTGGTAAGCCTTCTTCGCCCATAATCCCGTAATAATATAATCCGCAACTTTATTCTTCATAAGATTCATTGGGATCATGGCAAACTGCTGGGATGCACCACCCTGTAAGAAAAGTACTTTATAATTATCGGGAATCGCAAGCAAATCTCTTAAATCCTTCTCAGCTTCCTGAATAATCGACTCATAAACCTTAGATCGATGGCTCATCTCCATAACGGACATTCCGGTTCCTCTGTAATCAAGCATTTCCTCTGCCGCTTCTCTAAGAACTTCTTCCGGCAGCATAGCCGGTCCAGCCGAAAAGTTATAAATTCTTCCCACTTCTTCATCCTCCTTAATCCATTCCAAATTTATCACATCATTACTTTAGTTAATTAAAGTATGTGCTTATTATAAGATTATGTTATTTTTTTGTCAATATGATAATCCCTAGAAAATAATTATCCGGATCGTGATTCCTTATCATTTATACTTAATTTATATAAAACATCCTCTTATCAATTATCCTTCCTATGATTTTATTCAACGAATAGCGCAAGTAATCGAAAACATATTTTATATGCGACAGCATGCAACCGTATGCAGACGCTGGTACCAACTTGTATTTCGTGGTTTACTCGCTTGTATTTTACAACCTTATGTACCCATTACGTACCGCATAAAAACTACTTGTTGCGAATAAAATATGTTTTCGATTACTTAATCACAGTTTATTTTATTTATTACGCATTTCTCTCCAAATCTTCTTCCGTAAATACCTCATCGATTGCAGCTCCCGGTGCAACCATTGGCCAAACCTTATCATCACTGTCAATGATGCAGTCAATAAGAACCGGTTCCTTCAGCGCAATCGCTTCTCTTAATACAGTTTCCACTTCCTCTTTCTTAGTAATGCGAAATGCCTTTGCACCCATAGCCTCTGCTACTTTAACGAAATCCACCTTATCCGCTAAAGTTGTATAAGAATAACGTTTGCCATAGAATAAAGATTGCCATTGACGAACCATACCCAGTACATGGTTATTAAATACTATTTCAATGATCGGAATATGATATCTGGTGGCCGTTGCAATCTCATTCATGTTCATACGGAAGCAGCCATCACCGGCGATATTGATTACAGTCTTATCGGGCATGCCAACTTTCGCACCAATACATGCGCCAAGTCCGTATCCCATTGTTCCAAGACCACCGGAAGTCAATAAAGTTCTGGGATTCTTATATTGAAAATATTGTGCTGCCCACATCTGATGCTGTCCAACCTCCGTGGTGATAATTGCATCCCCACCGGTAATTTCATAGAGTTTTTCCAGAATATAAGGACCGCTAAGACCATTGGGATTATATTTTAATGGAAATTTTTCTTTCATTTCCATAACATGAGCAACCCAATCCTTATGTTCCTGCTGGGCAAGCCTCTCATTGAGTATCTTCAGGACTTCTTTTATATCACCTACAATACTGCAAGCCGTAGGAACATTTTTATTAATTTCCGCAGGATCAATATCGATTTGAAGGATCTTTGCATTCTTCGCGAATTTCTTGGCATTACCGGTAACACGATCGGAGAATCTGGCACCTAAGGTAATTAATAGGTCGCACTCGGTAAACCCTAAGTTCGATGTCTTCGTACCATGCATGCCAACCATACCGGTATAAAGCGGATCGGTACCGTCAAATGCTCCTTTTCCCATCAGGGTATCCGCTACAGGAGCATCCACTTTCCGTACAAATTCCCTTAGTTCCTTAGCTGCATCCGAAATAATTACTCCACCACCGACAAATACGAAAGGTTTTTTGGCCTTATCGATCAGTTTCAATGCATATTGGATATCCTCTTCCTTAATATTCTCCTTCATTCTTACAATCGGCTCAGGTGTTACTTTATCATAATCTGCCTTTGCTGCAGTAANGTCTTTCGTGATATCAATAAGCACCGGCCCCGGACGTCCGCTTTTTGCTATTTTAAAAGCTCTTCTGATGATATCTGCCAGCTTGGTTACATCCTTAACGATAAAATTATGCTTGGTAATAGGCATCGTAACACCGGCAATATCAATTTCCTGGAAGGTATCTTTTCCCAATAAATTTACTGCAACATTCGCAGTGATTGCCACAATAGGAACGCTATCCATATATGCCGTTGCAATCCCTGTTACCAAGTTGGTAGCACCCGGGCCGGAGGTTGCAAAGCATACACCTACCTTACCGGTTGCTCTGGCATACCCATCTGCCGCATGGGCAGCTCCTTGCTCATGGGAGGTTAATATATGCCTAATCTCATTGCTATGCTTATATAATTCATCATAAATGTTTAAGATTGCCCCGCCGGGATAACCGAATACGGTATCTACCCCCTGCTCTTTTAAACATTCAATTACAATTTGTGATCCTGTTAATTGCATATTACACCTCATTTCCTAGCA
>JGI26049J44785_1000860_pt1 | contig 16381 bp, 13 predicted proteins | sample HigsolmetaGSP11D_FD_44785 | JGI IMG/M metagenome (IMG submission 44785)
GAACCGTACGTACGGTGGTGTGAGAGGACGGGGGCTAGTCACCTCCTCCTACTCGATTGATTCCTGCAACAAATTTCAACAAATTATTTCTCGGGAAATTGGGGAATGTCGAAAAAGCGGGCGGACAAACGGCTGTCCGCCCCAGTCCGGTACTCCTTATTCGAAGGCTTTCAGCATTTCGGGATGGCCGGTCTCGGTATTGGNGATTGGAAAGGTTTCCTGCTTCGGTTTTTGCTTTGTTGCCTGTCCGGCTTTCTTTTTGACTTCGATGTACCGGATGTGCATGTCTTCCATTTCACTGATTGTAAATTCATATCCGCCGTATTCCAGCACATCGCCCTGTTTTGCCTCAAACTTTTCGGTTAGAATCCATCCGCCGATTGTGTCGATGTCTTCATCTGAAATATGGGTGCCAAGCAGGTCGTTTACTTCACTGATCAACACTTTTGAATCAATAATAAAGTGCCCGTCTGCGACTTTCCGGATCAGCGGCACTTCGTCCATGTCAAACTCATCACGGATTTCCCCGACAATTTCCTCCAAAATATCCTCGACTGTCACAATACCGCTTGTGCCGCCGTATTCGTCAATCAATACCGCCATATGGATGCGTTCTTTTTGCATCATAATTAAAAGTTCATTAATTGGGATGGTATCAATGACACGGATTATCGGACGGATATACGTTTCAAGCGGAGGAGGGGGTGTCTGTTTCCTGTGCAGCATATCAGTCAACACTTCTTTTAAATTAATGATCCCGATGATATGGTCTTTATCCCCGTCAATGACCGGATAGCGGGTGAACCGTTCTTCCTGTACGAGGTCCAGGAAAGTTTGGAGGGAGTCGTTTTTGGAAAGGGAAACAATCTCCGTCCTCGGCACCATGATTTCTTTCGCGATCCGATTATCAAACTCGAATATTTTATTCACATATTTAAACTCCGATTGATTGATCTCACCGTTTTTATAGCTTTCAGAAAGGATAATCCTCAGTTCCTCTTCCGTATGGGCAACATCATGCTGGGATGCGGGTTCCAGCCCGGCCGTTTTCGTGATCAGGCGTGCAGAGCTGTTCAACACCCATATGAACGGGTACATCAGCCGATGAAATAAAATTAACGGCCTTGCCGATAGAAACGCAATGGTTTCCGCTTTTTGGATCGCGATTGTTTTTGGCGAGAGTTCGCCGGCCACAACATGGGCAAAAGTGATCAGGGTAAAAGCGAAAATCACGGAAGCAACTGCTGCAAAAGACTGCGGCAATTGCAGCATCCCAAACACAGGGCCGATCAAATGCGAGACGGTTTCTTCTCCGATCCATCCGAGCAGAAGTGAAATGATGGTAATGCCCAACTGGCAGGTTGATAAATATTCATCAAGGTTTGTGATGATTTTTTTTACCGGAATCGCTCTTTTGTTTCCTTCTTCAATGAGTTGGTCAATCCGGGAACTTCTGATTTTTACGATTGCAAACTCTGAAGCTACAAAAAAAGCGGAAAGTGCGATTAAAATGAAAATCAGCACCAATTTAAATATGTCCAAATAAGTTTTCCTGCCCCATAAGGTGAACGAGGCAGGAGTCACCTCCTATAAGTGTACAATTTCATGCAATCCCAGTTTCAATGCCAAACCACTTCCTTGTTTAAAAGGGAGGAAAGTGATTGGATCAGGGCCAGGCTATCCCTCGATAGCCGGTTGCGCAATGTTTCTTTTTGCTCTTCCGGCAGTTTTTCCAAATTCGGAGTAAAATCTTTCAGTTCCATGTTGAGCTGCTGCAGCTGTTCGGAGAAGAGATTCAGTTGCTGTATCAGTGCATTTTCGCTTATTTCGCCGCTTTTTCTGTATTCCAGTTTTGTCCGGATCGCCTCAAGCGGAAGATGCCGTTTTTTGCACTCTTCTATAAATTTCAAGTCAGCGACGGCTTCCTGGTCATATATGCGGTAATTTGCACCTGTTCGTTTTGGTTTTAACAGCCCGAGCCGGGTATAATAGTCGATTGTCCGCTTTGAAACATTAGCTACGGATGCTAATTCCCCAATACGGTACACAACCCCATCGGATTTCACCTCATTCCCTGAAAAAAAGCATTCTCGTATTACGTATATTATAGATGAAAAAGACCGTACAGTCAAACGTTATGGTTAGAAATAAATTTAAATTAGAAAAATTCAATCTTATTTTAACATATGGCGGTTCCTTTCCCGCTATTCGTCTCGGTAACGGGGCGCGTAGCAGACAAAAAAGCCCCCCGTTTTACTGGGGGGCTACTTCCTGTTTTTTTGTGACGTCCACATAAAGAACGTGTGAACCTTCCATGTCTGCCACTTTAAACTCATACGATTGGAACGGAACGACATCGCCTTTTTTCAAATCATATTTCTGGGTCAGCAGCCATCCGCCGATCGTATCCACTTCTTCATCGGAAATTCCAATCGCCAAAAGATCATTCACATCTTCTATCAGGACTTTGGCATCCAAAATATAATGATTCTCCCCGACTTTTTGGATCAGCGGGACCTCATCCGTATCGAACTCGTCCCGGATCTCCCCGACAATTTCTTCCAGAATATCCTCTACGGTAATAATCCCGGCAGTGCCGCCATATTCATCCAATAAAACCGCCATATGGGTATTGTCTTTTTGCATGCGGGCAAGAATCCCTTGAATCGGGACGGTTTCGATCACATGGATAATTGGATTGATGTACGGATCAATCAACGCGTCTTTCCTCACCTCGGGGGCGGCAACATAATCGGTCAGCACTTCTTTCATGTTAATCACGCCTATGATGTTGTCTTTGTCCCCGTCCGTAACCGGGTATCTCGTATATTTTTCCTTTTGCGCAAGCTGGATGAGATCCTCAATCCGGTCACTTTTATCGACAGTGACCACCTCTGTGCGCGGCACCATAATTTCTTTGGCGATCCTGTTGTCGAATTCAAAAATATTGTTTACATATTTATATTCGGACTGGTTAATCTCGCCGCTTTTCAAACTTTCCGACAAGATGATGCGCAATTCTTCCTCAGAGTGGGTAATCTCGTGGTCGGAAGTGATATCATATCCGAGCGCTTTTGTGACAAACCGAGATGATTGGTTCAGCGTCCAGGTAAACGGAAACATCAGTTTGTTAAAAAAGATCAGCGGTTTCGCGACAAAAAGCACAATATCTTCCGCCTTTTGGATGGCAATATTTTTTGGCGCCAGTTCCCCGACAACGACGCTGAAAAACGTAATGATAAGAAAAGAAATAATAAATGTCACAACATGGCTTAATGTATGGGGCACATGCAGTTTATCCAGCAGCGGATTAAAAATTACGCGCAAAGTCGGTTCCCCAAGCCACCCAAGAACAAGGGAAATGACGGTGATGCCTAATTGCGTTGTAGATAGGTAGCTGTCCAGCTTTGTGATCACTTTTTTGGCGGAGGCTGCTTTTTTATTGCCTTCCGCTATCAGCTGGTCGATTCTTGATGTCCGTACTCTTACCAACGAAAATTCAGAAGCAACGAAAAAAGCATTTGCCCCTATTAATAATACGATTAAGATTAATTTGGTCGTCAGCATGGTTTGTCCTGCTCAAGAGGTGTAAAAATGCGGCGCCCGCTTTTACATTGCCCCTTATAACGGCAAGACACGCACCTCCTTAGGCAACAGAACTCTTTTCGAATAATGTTCCCGAAAATAGATATGAAAAACCGGCAAAACAGTTGGAAAGGAGACAAGGCGAAGCTTTTGAAACAGGGATGGCGCCTCTGACGGATTTTGCCGGCAACAGTAAACAAGTCCATATTTTTCGTCTTTCCTATACATTATTTTGAATGATTTTTCCATAAACTGCAAGCGCGACGGCCGGCCGGAAACCAGGCCTGTGAAACAAGTTAAAATGGTTTTTTATTGGTTGGAGATTCATTATAATTTTCAATGGTGGTTAAAGTATGGATAGGATCCAGATGAAATAAAAATCCAATTTTTTTGCCAAATTTGGTAAAATAAAATTATGGATAAATGAGGATTGCATTACTGGCGGGCTTTGTCCATGTTTTGCACAATCGGGGGTAAACATATTGAAAAACCATGGTGGCAACAGGGAGCTCATATATGTTCATGCGAATGAAGTGAATCATTATGTTTTAACGCACGGCATTTCTTTTTATGAATTTTATCATGCCTTCCCCAATTTAACGAATATCCTTCTTCTCCGGCATCAGTTTGATTTGGGTACTGTGAATTTACATACGTTGTTTGAATATGCCAATGAAGAAACCATCGGCCGCCTCGTTGAAGACGACATTTACAGCTATGGAGATTTCTGCTGGGTCGATTTTGAGGACGAAGAAGGTCTCGATCTGCTGGAAGGGTACGAAATTGCGGAATTGCTGTATTTAAGCCATATGAAGCATCATTTGCGCATGCCTTTTTACCGGAAACTGAACAACCATTTTGTGTATTTGTCCCAGGATGACGGTTATTACAGCAAGACATATTTCCGTTCTTTCCGCGATTTTTATGTGATGCTCGGTGATGTCATTGCGCAGCGGATCAATGAAATCAAAGGGGAAAAGCCGTTTTTGTTCGGGAGGAAAAAGCGGAAAGCGCTGCCCCGCGTCCCTTTGGAAGTGCTGCTGCCGCTTTCCGACAAAATGAAGGAAGGGCTTGTGATTTCCATGGAATATGCCGTGCAGACCCGGGCGCAAATCGAAATCCCGTTCTGGATGATCGGAGATTTTCATGATATGGATGAAATGCACGAAGAATACAAATCCATTTCCGGCACACCAACAGACGGAAAAATGGTCTACGACCGCAAAATGCAGGAATGGAAAGTATTGATACAATAAGAAAAGTGGAGGCGTCTTGCCAAGTGGCGTACGGACTTCCCGGCCTCTAACGAATATAAAGGAAACACGGGCGGGGGCCGGGCGTGTACAGGGAATAAGAAGGAAAATCGAATAGCCGGACAAAAGAAAAGCGGAGGACGTATACGCTTTCTTTTTGTGTTTTTCGGGAAAACTGTAAAAAAGGCATCGATATAATACACAAATTGTCCATTTTCCCATACAATAGGGAAGAAAATGAAACGGGCCAAAAATTTTAGTTTTGTCACACTCCGGAAACGTGAAAATGATAAAATAGAATTATTCCGTACTGATATGGAGGAGCACAATGAAAAAGAAAATTTGCTTATTGTACGGCGGAAAATCCGCTGAACACCAAGTGTCCTTGCAAACCGCGAAAGCAGTGATACAGGCCTTGGACCACCAAAAATACGACATTTACCCGATCTTCATCACAACAGAAGGGAATTGGATAAAAGGGCCGCTTTTAACAGGGCCGGTTGAAACAGTCAAACAGCTCGAATTCCATGGGGGAGAGAAGATGGCGCCAAATGCGCTGTCAACTTCTGTGTCAGAAGGGGAACAGGGCGGCTACGATGTCATTTTTCCACTGCTTCACGGGCCGAATGGGGAAGACGGAACCGTCCAGGGCATGCTCGAATTGCTGAATCTGCCTTATGTCGGAAACGGGGTGCTTGCCTCTTCGGCGGGAATGGATAAAGTGATCATGAAAAACTTGTTTGCGCAGGCCGGGCTTGATCAGGTCAAATATGTTTCTTTTATCCGCAGCATATGGGAAAAGAAACCGGAAGCGTGCTACCGTGAAGTGGAAGAGAAAACCGGATATCCTTGCTTTGTCAAGCCGGCCAATCTCGGTTCCAGCGTCGGCATCAGCAAATGCACGAATCGTGAAGAACTCGAAGCGGCTTTCAAAGAAGCTTTTCAGTATGACCGGAAAATCATCATAGAAGAAGGCGTCACGGCCCGTGAAATTGAATTGGGCGTCATTGGGAATGACGATCCGAAATGTTCGGTTGCCGGCGAAATTGTTTCTAAAAAAAATTTTTACGATTACAAAGCAAAATATGAAGACGGAGACACGGCGTTAATCATTCCGGCCGACATTTCCGAAGAAGTGTACAAAAAATTAACCGAGGCGGCCATTACCGCTTTTAAAGCGCTGGACTGCTCCGGGCTGGTACGCGCTGATTTCTTCGTAACGAAAGAAAACCGGGTAATGATCAATGAAGTCAACACGATGCCGGGATTTACGCCGTTCAGTATGTTCCCGCTTTTGTGGAAGCACTCGGGCCTCGATTATCCGCAATTGATCGAAAAACTCATTGAGCTGGCGCTTGAACGGCATGCGGAAAAACAGCAGATTAAATACACATTGTAACATCAATGGAACCATGGCAGCATGGTTCCCGTTCTGTTTTTAGGCGAAAGAAGGAGGAATCAAACAGGATGATCAGGCGGACAATCCGGGAAATTACCGGCATGATCCATGTTGAGAATCAAGAAGCACTGAAAAACAACGAAACGCTTGTACAAGGCGTTTGCATCGATACACGCAAGATCGAAAAAGGCAATTTATACGTGCCGCTGCGGGGACGAAATGCGGACGGGCACAAGTTTGTCAAAGATGCAATCCGAAAAGGCGCAGCTGCATCGCTCTGGCAAAAAGACATGCCGGATCCGCCGGCGCATCTTCCGCTCATCATTGTGGAAGACGTTGAGAAAAGCTTGCAGGAACTGGCGGCAAGTTACCGCCGGCAATTACGGGCCAAAGTGGTCGGCATTACAGGCAGCAACGGCAAGACAACGACAAAAGATATGGTCGCGTCTGTTTTGGCTCAAAAATATAAAGTGCAAAAAACCGAAGGGAATTTTAACAACCATCAGGGCCTGCCTTTAACGATCCTGTCTTTGGATGAGGATACCGAAATGGCTGTTGTGGAAATGGGCATGAGTGCAAAAGGGGAAATTTCTCTTTTGACACATATTGCCCGCCCGGATGCAGCCATTATTACGAATATCGGCGAGGCCCATATCCAAAATCTCGGTTCGCGGGAGGCCATTGCCGATGCGAAGCTTGAGATTGCGGAAGGCCTGCCAGAAAACGGCCTCCTGATTTATATGGGTGATGAGCCGCTTTTACAAGAACGTGTACCGAAGCTTGCGGGGATCCGGACAACAACGTTCGGAAAGGGGGTTGCGAACGATCTTTATCCGATCGGAATCAGACGGGAAGACGCCGGAAGCACATTTCGGACAAATGCCTCCGGAGACACGGAATTTTATCTGCCTGTATTGGGCGAATATAACGTGATCAATTCTCTTGCTGCCATCCTAGCGGGCCGCGAGTTCGGAATGGGCTTCGGGGCAATCCACGAAGGCCTGCAGAAAACGAGGCTCACGGCAATGCGGATGGAAATGGCAGAAGGGATAAAGGGTTCGAAAGTCATCAATGATGCGTATAATGCCAGCCCGACATCGATGCGTGCCGCCATCCGGCTCATTGAACAATTTGAAGGGGCGGGGCGGAGAATCCTGGTACTCGGCGATATGCTGGAACTTGGGGAAAGGGAAGCGGAATTTCACAAGGAAGTCGGCCGCGAGTTAAACCCCGGGAAAATTGATCTTGTCTTTACATACGGAAAATTGGGCAGACATATCGCGGAAGCCGCTAATTTTCCGGACGGGCGTGTCTTTCCATTTGAAGACAAGGAGGAAATGATTGCCGTTTTGAAAGATAAAATTGAAGTAAATGATCTGATTTTGGTAAAAGCTTCCCGGGGTATGCAGCTTGAGGAAGTTGTAAAAGCCATTACGGCTTGATCAAGGGAAAGGGCTGTTTTTGCATGGGCAGCCCTTTTTCTTAAGATATTTTTGTTCAAGCATTTGACTTTTTTGTACTTTATAAAAACCGATTTGTCAAGCGCACTGCCCAAAAGGGGTCCTAAGAGGGCTTATAAAGACCGATTTGTTCATTTTATACATCCCGAAAAGGTCATGGGTCGCATCAATCGTTTTCTAAAAACAATACCGGAATGTTTTTAAGAATATGAAAGGGGCTGCTCCAATCATATTTCAGGAACAGCCCCCCTCGTTTATTTCTCCATATAATAAATCCCGGCTTCGTATGGGCGGAACAGTGTGCTGCTTTCCGTATCGTCATAGTTTCCAAGCAGCAATTTCCAGTTCCCCTCCGGTTTTTCAAAGCTTACCGTATTCTCGCTGATATTGGCGGCAACGAGTAATTTCTCTGACCCATTTTCCCGTGTATACACGTACAAATGCGGATGGTCCGGCAGCAGCAGTTCATACCGGCCGTCGACAAACACATCGTATGTATGGCGCAGCTTGATCAGAGATTGATAGTAATAAAAGATCGAGTTCGGATCTGCGAGTGCTTTTGCCACGTTAATTTCCGGGTAGCGCGAATTCACCTTCAGCCACGGCGTTCCGGTTGTAAAGCCGGCGTTCGGGCTGTCGTCCCACTGCATCGGCGTCCGCGCATTGTCTCGCCCTTTTTTCCGGACGGCTGTTAAAAACTCGTCTTCCGTCATGATTTGATTTTCCAAAACGAGTTCTTTGTAGGCGTTCCGGATTTCGACATCGTCATATTCTTCCAGTTTTAAATCAGCGTTCACCATCCCGATCTCTTCACCCTGGTAAACATAAGGCGTTCCTTTTAACCCGTGCAAAATCGTGGCAAACGCTTTGGCGCACTCAACGCGGTATTTTGTATCATTTCCCCACCGCGACACGACACGCGCCTGGTCGTGGTTTTCAAAATACAGCGCGTTCCAGCCGGTATCCGAAAGTGCATACTGCCAGCGGGAGAGCGTTTGCTTTAATTCAACAAGATTAAAAGGTTTCAAGGCCCATTTGCCGGCCGGGCTGCCCGGTTTTGTATCGGCATCCATATGTTCAAAGTTGAAAATCATGTTCAGTTCATGGCGGTCGGCACCGGTATACTTTTTGGCGATCTCAACATCGGATCCGATCGCTTCACCGACAGTCATGCAGTCGTATTTCGACAGCACTTCGCGGTTCATTTCCTGGATGAATTCATGGAGGCGCGGACCGTTTGCATGGTACTTGCCGATGCCGTATTTTTGGCCTTTAGGGAGCTCGTAGTCCGGGAAATCCAGGAATTTCGATATGGAACCGATGACATCCATACGCCAGCCGTCCACGCCTTTGTCCATCCAAAACTTCATCATATCATAAACTTCTTTGCGCACTTTTTCGTTTTCCCAGTTTAAATCGGGCTGTTTCTTTGTAAAATAGTGCAGGTAGTACTGCCCGGTTTTTTCATCATATTCCCAGGCCGAGCCGGAAAACATTGACCCCCAGTTATTCGGCGGCGCGCCGTCCGGATTCGGTTCTTTCCAGAAATAAAAGTCGCGGTACGGGTTATCTTTTGATTTCCGGCTTTCGACAAACCAGGCATGTTCGTCGGATGTATGGTTGACGACGAGGTCCATCACAATTTTAATGCCGCGCGCGTGTGCCTCGGCAAGCAGCCGGTCCATGTCTTCGTTTGTCCCGAACATTTTGTCGATCTTACGGTAGTCGCGGATGTCGTAGCCATTGTCGTCGTGCGGGGAGTCGTACACCGGGCTGATCCAAATGCAGTCAATCCCAAGTTCTTTTAAATAATCCAGCTTTTCAATAATCCCCTGCAAATCGCCGATTCCGTCGCCGTTTGTATCATAGAAGCTGCGTGGGTAGATTTGGTATACAACTGCCTGTTTCCACCATTCTGTCATGACCACTCATACTCCTTCGTGTACGTATTTGTTAAATGGATGAATTCTCCATATAACTTCAGTTCGAGCGGTTCCCCCTCAAGTAATGAAACCGATACGTGCTTTTTGTTCACTTTTACTTCCAGCAGGCGGTGGCGGTAATTGATTTTAAACGCGTACTCGTCCCATTCTTTCGGCAAAAACGGCGCGAAAGACAAGGTTTCATGGAATGTGCGCATGCCGGCGAAACCATGGACAATCGCAAGCCAGCTTCCGGTCATCGACGTAATATGCAGCCCGTCTTCTGTGTCATGATTATAGTTATCCAAATCAAGACGGGATGTCCGTTTATACAGTTCCACCGCTTTGTCCTCTTTCCTGAGTTCGGCCGCCAAAATGGCATGGACGCAAGGGGAAAGACTCGATTCATGGACGGTTAACGGTTCGTAAAATTCAAAGTGGCGCCGCTTTTCTTCCATTGTAAACTCATCATTGAAGAAATAAAAGCCTTGCAGCACGTCAGCCTGCTTGATGTAGCAGGAGCGCAGGATACGGTCCCATGACCAATGCTGGTTGAGCGGCAGATCTTCTTTCGGAATGGCGCTGACCGGTTGGATCGGTTTATCCAAAAAACCATCTTGCTGCAGGAAAATTCCGAGTTTTTCATCGTACGGAAAATACATCCGGTCAATGATATCCTGCCAATGCGCCAGTTCCTCTTCCGTAATATTGAGCGCTTTTGCTTTTTCATTGCCGGCATCATCGAGGGAGGCGATTGTATATTTCAGCGTCCAGACCGCGATCCGGTTTGTGTACCAGTTGTTGTTCACGTTGTTTTCATATTCATTCGGGCCGGTCACGCCGTGGATCATGTATTTTTGCTTCCGTTCCGAGAAATGGACGCGGTCGGCAAAAAACCGGCTGATCCCGACAAGGACATCAATGCCGTACTGGCTGATGTATTCCTTGTCTCCGGTATAATTGACATAATTATAAATCGCATACGCAATGGCGCCGTTGCGGTGGATTTCTTCAAATGTAATTTCCCATTCGTTATGACATTCGATCCCGGTGAACGTCACCATTGGATATAAAGCACCTTTGAGCCCGAGTTTTTTCGCGTTTTCGTACGCCTGCGGGAGCTGATGATACCGGTAGAGCAGCAGATTCCTAGTGACTTGCGGCGGCGCGACGGAGAGATACATCGGCACGGCATACGCTTCCGTATCCCAATAGGTAGCGCCCCCGTATTTTTCACCTGTAAAACCTTTCGGGCCGATGTTTAAGCGCGGATCGTCCCCGTAATAGGTCGAGAAAAGCTGGAACAGGTTGAAGCGGATGCCTTGCTGGGCTTCCGGGTCCCCGGAAATGCGAACATCGGCTTTTTCCCACCGTTTCTGCCATGCTGCCGCATGTTCCTGGAACAGTTCATCGTATCCGCTCTCCAATGCCTCGCCGAGCAATTCGTAAGCACGGGGCAGCAGCGTATCTTTTTCATAGTCCCGGCTTGTAGTGACGGACACGATTTTATCTAAACCGAAAGACTCATTTTCCCCCAGCTCTTTTTCATACACCTGCTCCGCGTAAAGGGGTTCCGCTTTATGGGAAGTCCGGGTTGCTCCCGTTTGACAGCCCATTGCCGCCGCAACGGTAAAGCGCGGGATGCCAAACGGGTTTTCAATCGTTTCGGTGACAACGGCAGCCCGCTTCTCGTCCACCTCGGAATGGATTTCCGCCCAAAACATATCGTCATAATTCGCGTCTTCATTTTTTACGTTTCCGTCCAAATACGGCATCAGTGTGATGACAGCCGGTTTTCCGAGATTGGTTGCGCGGAACCGGATGGCGGCAATTTCTTTATGAACGATGCTGAAAAAACGTTCAAATTCGATTTTTACTTTTTTGCCGGACTTTTCGACAATGTAGGAATGACGCAAAACTGCTTTTTTCATATCGAGTTCAAGCTGAAATTGTTCGAGCGGGTCGAGAAACAGGTCGATTTCTTCTTTGTCAATCCAAACGCGCAAGCCGACAAGATTGATGGTGTTGATGACTTTGCCGAAGTAATCCGGATAGCCGATTTTCCACCAACCGACTCTTGTTTTATCTGGAAACCACACCCCTGCAATATAAGTGCCCTGGTGATGGCAGCCGGAATAGGACTCTTCGAAATTGCCGCGCATGCCCATATAGCCGTTCCCTAAAGAGGTGATACTTTCCTGCAGCCGGATATGTTCCCGGTGGAGCTGCGTTGTTTTTAATGTCCATTCATCTACATCGAAAAGCTGGTTGTAATACATATGAGAGCCTCCTTATCAACATCTTATTAATCCAAATTCTCTTCTGCCAGAAACTTTGTTTTGAAAAAGATAAAAGCAATGACAAGAACAATCCCTAAAGATTGGATCATCAACAGCGCTGTAATATTGGCGCCTGCAAAACCGGCAAGCATGGCTGCAATCGAAGGGATGCCTGCTGCAAATACTGTTATGGATGCGGCCTGTTTCAATGTCCGGATGCCGGAAAAACTCGAAAATTTCGTCATCCACAGAATGAGGGAAACCGCCCCCATCAAAATAAAATTGCTGAAGAAAAGCATGGCCAAAATCAAACATGAAACAAGCGGAACCAGGATGACTTTATACTGCCGGAACCAGAGTTCTGCTGCAAAAGCGGCAAGGCCGTTCCCGTTGCGGATCATTTTATCAGCCTGGCCGTCCGGATAACGTACTGAAAAGCCAAACCCGTTTTCATCGGCCAGGATCAGCCGGTGTTTTTGAAAAATTAGGGCGTTTTTGTAATGCGCTACTTTCTTATGATAACGATCCCCTGAAACGGCAATTGCCTTGTTTGGACCAATGGTGATGATCGTATTTCCGTGGGCCGTTTCATAGGCCGGTTCGGCTTGAAGGGCGCCGTTTTTGAAAGAAATGCCGACAGCCGGGCCGGTATAACCGGTCTGGACTGCCTGGTTTAAATGCGGCGCAATTCGGCTTAAATCGAAGCTTTCCGCTCGGGCAAAAGACAGCGAGAACGGAGCGACCAGGCAGGCGTTTAAGAAGAGAAACACGAGCGTGATTTTCAACCAGCCCAGCTCGCCCCTGTGCTGAAACATTTTTGCCGGTGAAAAAATATTTGCAAAATAGTTGGCAGGGAATCTTTGAATCTGTTCCATTTACAATCCCACACTTTATTAAAATATTCATCAAGGCACAGCCATTACCCTTTTGTGCCGCCCGAAGTCAGCCCGGACACAAAGTTTTTCTGCAGGAAGAAAAACAAGATACAAATCGGCAGGGCAGCTAAAATGGCGCCTGCGGCAAACAGTGCCACTTTTTGCTGTGTCGGATTGGAAATAAATTGCTGCAGGCCGACCGCAACCGTTAAATGTTCCGGCATCCGCAGTAAAAATTTTGCCAGCAGGTAATCCCCGAAAGGCCCCATGAATGCCCAAAGCGCCTGGACGGCGAGCATCGGTTTCACGAGCGGGAGCACGATTTGCCAGAACACCCTTAAATGCCCGGCGCCGTCGATCCTTGCCGATTCATCCAAATCGCGCGGCACGGTATCGAAATATCCTTTCATCAGCCATGTATTCATCGGGATCCCGCCGCCGACATAAAGCAGGGTTAAAAACCAATAAGTATCCAGCGCATTTAAAATGTTTGCCAACACATAGAATGCAGTTAACGCGGCCATTGTCGGGACCATTTGGATGATCAGGAAAAAGACTAAGCTGTATTTTCTGCCTTTAAAGCGGTAGCGGCTGTAAGTATAACCGGCAAGCGTTACGATCACGACTTGCAGTACCATTGTGGCCACCGCGATAATGAGCGTATTTTTATACCATTCCGGATATAGCGTGTTCGTAAACAGCTGGCGGAAATTATCCAGCGTCCAGTTGGAATGTAAATCCAACTGGAAAGAAACGATATTCGATTCTTTGAAAGCCGAGGAAGCGGTGATCAGCAATGGATAAATGATGATCACGCTTAAAAGGATTAAAAACGCATAAGTGAAAAACCGGTTCCAAAAGCGGGTAAATTTTTGGTTTTTCATTAATTCTTTCATGTTACATCATCTCCTCATTGCCAAATGCGTTCGTTTTCTTAAAAGCGATCAGGGAGACAGCAATTACGATGAACGAAATCATTAACGTAATTGCGGCTGCCATGGCATATTGCGGAGAGGTGCCGGTTGTCAGTTTATAAATCCAGGAGATTAAAATATCGGTTGACCCGGCACCTGCGCCGACACTGCCCGGTCCGCCATTATTAAAGAGATAGATAATAGAGAAGTTATTAAAATTAAAAGTGTACTGGGTAATCAGGACCGGCGCGGTTGCAAAAAGGATCATCGGCAACGTAATCCTCCGGAACTTTTGCCAGAAGTTTGCGCCGTCAATCCGTGCCGCTTCATATAAATCCCCCGGTATCGACTGCAAAACGCCCGTAACCATCACATAAATATACGGGAAGCCGAGCCATGTCTGGATCATGATTAGAGCCACTTTCGTCCAAAACGGATCTGTTTTCCAGGAAATGGCGGGAATATCTGTAAACAGCAGGTGGTTGATCGTTGGAATGACCTGAGCATTAATGGCGCCGATGCTGTCGTTAAAAATATTGGAAAAACTCATGATGGTAATGAATGCCGGTACGGCCCACGGCAGTAAAAAGATGACCCGGAACAACCTTTTTCCTTTAATGAAATCCTGGTTGACAACAATCGCTGTCAATATGCCGAGCACGATCTGGCCGGTTGTGGCGCATAAAGTCCAAATGATTGTCCAGCTGAGCACACTTGTAAAAGTTGCGCGGTAGGAACCGAGAGAAAAAATATTTAAGAAGTTTTTTAGGCCGACCCAGTCAATCAGCCGAAATGGCGGAATATGATAAAAATCGTAGTTGGTAAAAGCTGTGAATAAAGTCACAAGTACGGGAAAAATGATGACAAACGTCATGGNGACATATGCCGGAATCGTTAATAAATAAGGGAAACCCGCTTCCCAAGCATTTTTTAAAATGGCGAGGGCCGAGGTGTTGGCTGTTCCTTTCATGTTCCATATTGCGGCGACGCGCCGGGCGTCATATATGTTCAATAAATAAAATGCAAGAAATACCAAAATCAAAATAATTTGCAGGGAACCTTTAATGAGCAGAAACAGCGAATGGTCCACCCGCGGCGTTGACCCTAATGTGATAAAACCGGTTAAAGCAGGAATGCCGGCAACGGCCATTTGGAAGGCACATAGGAGAAATATTGCCAGGAAGAGTATGCCTTTAAAGGGCTGCCTATTGTAAAACTGGCCAAGGCCTGGAATCAGGGAATATAAGCCGGCTTTACGAACATTCTGCAGCTTATTTTCTTGGATTTCCATTTATTGTTGCCTCATTTCTATATTGATCTTCGTTATTTTGAAAACCAGGTGGAGAAAAATCCCCACCTGGAAATGGATTGTGGTTTTTACTTATTAGAATACTTCTGGGCAATATTGTCTTTAATGGTTTTAACGGCTGCATCGGCTGCCTGTTTCGGTGTTTTCTTGCCGACAGCGGCGTCATACATTGTCGATTCCATGCCAGTCCAAACTTCGGCCATTTCCGGGATATTTGGCATCGGCTGGGCCGATTTATATTGTTCGGCGACTGCTTTTGCCAATTCGTTATTTGTGCTTGCTGCTTTTTCGCGTGCCGTTGGATTTGCCGGAATTTCATTATATTTTTCAAAGAACTTGTAGTCGTTTTCGGCATTCGTTACATATTTGATCCATTTTTCCGCCAGTTTCGGTTCTTTTGTATAGTTGGAAGCCACCCATCCTTTTCCGCCGCCGAATGCTTGATATTCTTTGCCGTTTGGAAGCGTCGGGATCGGCGCTACCCCGTAATTCACTTTTGCTTTCGTGTAATTGGCCGCCGACCATGGTCCGTCAATAACAGCTGCCGCTTTGCCTTTAGAGAATTCTTCCGTTACAAAGTCGCCGGAGCTTTTGGTGTCTTTCATACCCTTAGGCCAAATATCCTGGAACCAGTGTGTCGCGTAGGTGATGGCTTTCACGGAACCTTCATTATTTAAGCCGATATCTTTTGTATTCGTACCGTTATCCCCGAAGACATAACCGCCGTAACCCGCCAACAGTCCGTATGCATAGTAGAAATCCGTCCATTTCACAAGAAATCCGGTATTTTTTCCTGGTTCGGATTTAAAAGCATATTTGCTGTCTTTTGCCAGTTTTTCGAGGTCAGAAAAAGTTTTTGGAGGAGAAGAGATTAGATCTTTATTGTAATAGAGTACGAGCGTTTCGATGACAAACGGCACGCCGTATACTTTGTTATCGATGGTGACTTGGCGCTGGTCTTTTGCGTCAAATGCACTGACATCTTTTTTGCTGAGCTCAAGCAGATGCCCCTGCTGGCCGAGCCCGCCGATCCGGTCATAAGAAGCGAGCATGACATCCGGCGCTTTTCCTGCCGGGCCGTCGAGCGGAAGTGCTTCGAGCTGGTCAAACATCGGCTTTTTCACGACTTTTACAGTGACATTGTTTTGTTTTTCAAAATCTCCTTTAATACTGTTAATATAGTCTGCGTATTGGTCTTCAACGGAAACAGTGAGCGTCTTTTTGCCGCCGCTGTCTGAAGAGGAACTGCTGTTTGTTTTTTTCGATCCTCCGCATGCGGCCAGCGCCATGATGACGCCAAAAACAAGTGTGAGCACAAACAGCTTCTTTAACACTTTCACTTTCTTAACCTCCCTTTTTTTATTACAACCCCATTATAGTTGACG
>JGI26049J44785_1000861_pt1 | contig 16380 bp, 17 predicted proteins | sample HigsolmetaGSP11D_FD_44785 | JGI IMG/M metagenome (IMG submission 44785)
CTGGCGCTCGTCCTTCTCCTCTCGCTTCTCGCCCTTGATGATGAGCGTGCCGTTCGAGAGGCGCACCTCGACATCCTTCTGCTCGAGGCCGGGCAGTGCGACACGCCTAGACATTTGGGCGCAGACCTCGCAAATATCGTAGCGAGTTCACTGCCTATCGGCTTTGAACCAATCGAGGCTTCGGGCGCTGAGCCAGCATGGCAAATCAGCGCCCGATTTTTTCAGCGCAGAGCCTGAATGCAGCTGCTCTCGTCCAAAGAGACGAGGTGCGGATTTTGGTCACGCTGTCGTCCGCTTGGTAGCAGGTGATGAAGTTCGCCCTCAGCGTTCTGTCTCGATCGGCGGGAGGCCCTCCCCAACCCGCAAGGAGCATCCCCGATGACACGATCCGCATCAGCGAAACGCCCGACATCGAGACTGTCGCCACCCGCGCCCGCGAGGCCGAACGCGACCGCGTCTCGACCCGAAGCCGCAAAACGCGCGAGGGCTGCGCACGCGGCACCTCCTTCCGTCGGCGCGACGACGGAGAACGTCCCATCGGCGCCCCACACCCTCGCAAGGAAGCCGCCGTCGCATGGCTCCACGCCAATGCCGACCCCGAGGCGTCTGGCTAGAGCGGCAACTGACCTGCCGCCCATTGTGTAGGGTGGAATGTCCTCGATCCAAGTCGCCAGCCGAATGTCCGTGTGGGACGCCGTCGCCAGCGGCTCACGTCCGCCAATCATGGCGTGGATGACCTTATCGAGGCCGCGCGATGGCTCCCTGGTGGACACGAGGGCGCAGACGAGATGGGCGAGGTCGATCCTGTCCGGCGTGTTTGCGGCAAGGCTCATTCCAGGGATCCTTTCCTCGGGACGACCTTCGTCCCGGCAATCCGGTCATGATGACACCCGTCCGGCGTCCATCCCGACCGGGCGGCGATAGCCAGCCCGGCGATGCCGAGGCCGTACTTGGCCATGTTCCTACGAAACGCCTCGCGAAACGAAGCACGCTCCCCATCGGAACGGACGACTGCGAGCCCGCATGCCAGCTTGCCCGGGGTCGCTCGGAGCGGGGAGGCCTCGAACGCCGCGAAGGCGGAGATGGCGATCAGCACCCACGAAACGAGGGCGGCGACGACGGCGCCAAACCACGGCAGGCCGACGAGCGAAAGTATTCGACCAACGGCATCCCCGGCGGGCAGCGCCATGAGTATCACGAAGATGTCCAGTAGGGTCGCCGCGATCCTCGAGTCCGCGGCGGCCTTCGGGTCGTGCGTCTGGATCCCGGCCTCGGTCATGGGGCGAATCCTACTACGGTCTGGAGTCCCGTCAACGCGATTCACCTGGACTGATCGCCTCCTCGAGAAGGTTTCGATCGCTGGACGCCTCCCATTCACAGGCGCCGCCGTCAGTCGAGGATGTTGTCAGGCAATTCCGAAAGCGTGACCGCCTTTGGCAGGGAGGCTCGGCGTCCGCGCGCCGTCGTGGACGGCCAAGGCAGGCGCAAGGGAGCGTCCCGCTCGTCCACGGGAAGACGGTTCACCTGCGCGAAATCCCGCCCGTTGAAGGCGTTGAAGAAGAGAGGATGATTTGCTGCCATCGGCGAAACCGGGCCGAACGCCATCCAAGGGAATCGCTTGTCCTCCGGCTTGCCGTAACTCGCGGGATCCTTGAAGGATCGGTAGAGCGCCACGTCGCGCGGATCTCCGCCGATGAGCTCACGCAGACGCTCGAGTTCGTCTCCCATCGACAAGCCGTACCCGATGTAGGCGCAACGAACCTGCTGCGTGATCTCGCGGTCGATGCCGCCGATAGTCTGGTCGACGAAGAACCATCCGAGGCCGAACTTCCTCGTCTCGCGCACGGCTTCGATGAGCTTCGCCTTCAGTTTCCGGCCGTCCTCGTCCTCCGGGGGTACGTTCCTGGGAGCGAAGCGATGAGCCTCCTCGAAGACGACGAGCGTGTTCACGTTGTCCTTGCGGCCTGACCTGGTGCGCTCGGAGACGATCGTCTCCGCGAGGCGCCGCATGTCGGACACGATGCGGTAGATCACCTTCTTCTGCAGCCCGTCGGTAAAGAGATCACGGTCTTCGTCGGCGGCCGCCTGGAAGATGTCGCCGAGATCCTCCAAGTCGCGACGGTTCCCGGGGACCGAAAGATCGAGCACGACCAGGGGGCGCTCGCCTGGCTCGCTTTCCATGATCCAGCGGACGATCTGCCCGATGGTGTGTCGGGATCCGTCGCCACGCTCAAACAGGAAACCGAGGAAGTCCCATGTTCCCCATGCCCGGTGCCTCGGGTTGTCAAGGATACGCCGGATCTCCTTGCGAAGGGCGTCCTGCGGCTCCTTGGACTTGTAGATACGGTCGACGTATCCGTTCTCCTCGTCGGCGATGCGTTCGAGGATGGCGCGGAAACGGTCAGGCCCGCGCAGGTCGTCGAGCGTGAGGTGGGATTCGCGGATGATCTCCGTTACGGCGGTCGCGAACTCCTGCCTGTTCTCTGCGCCGCGAATGTTCAGGTCGCGGTCAAGTCCAAGGGAGGCGAGAACGTCCTCGAAGAGTTCGTAGCCTTCGAGCCGCACCTGCGTGACGCCGTAGCGGCGGGCGGGACGCTCCAGTCCTCGCAGAATCCCCCGAAAGGGAAGTCCGCTCTCTCCCACTTGGTAGCCGGCGATCTCGTCGGCGAACTCGCCCTTGGGATCGACGATCAGGATCGCCATGTCGCGGTGGCGGGCATAGCCGGAGAGCAGGAACTTGGCGAGCGTTGACTTCCCCGACCCGGTCTTCCCGACCACCAAGCTGTGATAGGCCTCACCCTGTCCGCCTGTTCGCGCCGATCCGAAATGCTTCACGTACATGGGAAGGGCGACGCTGTCGTCGCCATAGGCCTTCCCCACGTAGAACAGGTCATCCTTCTGCGCCTCCACGAGTTCACGCAGCTTCTCCTGACCAAGGCGCACGACATGCGTTCCCGTGGGGGGAACGGTGCCGAGAACCTCGTGGCTCCACGGTTCGTCGTCGGAGTCGCGGCCGAACACGGCGCCAGGCGCGAGCGTCGCCGTCCTGACGTCCTGGCGACCGGATAGGAACGGGATGTGCCCATCGGTCTTGATGATGTTGCGCATCACGTCGTTCTCGTGCCAGCGATTGCGCATCTCGATGCCCGTGATCTGCCCGGTCACGCAGACCTGGCGCCCTTCCTGCTCGAGGGCGAAGCAGACGAGACTTCCGACGAGCCTGCGATCGGCGGCTACGTCGAGCACGTCAAGGGTGAGCTCGGTCGTGGAGGAAGGACTGCCGACGGTAGCGACGGCATTGCGGTTCGGCGTGTTCATCGATCAGCTCCTGTAACCCATGGCGACAAGCAGCCGCGCGTCTGGGTCCGTCAGCGAGGATAGGCTGGCCATCTCGACGATCGGCGCAGCGCCGACGGAGACGTGCTTGGCGAAGAGGTCCGCAAGATAAAGGGGGAAAGGCTCCCTCAGACCGGATGAACGTGTCCAGTCGCGCACGGCCCGCAAGACCCGCAGCGCATGCGGTCCATCGGCGGCCTGGGCCGTCATATCGAGGCGGAAGGCCGGGGTCCATGGATGGGGGCGGTAGTAGCAGGTCTGGATGCCATCGAGCGCTGCGGCGAATTCGGCCGCATCGTCGCCGACAAATCCGAGAGCTGGACCGATCAGTTGCCGCCTCCTGTCGGCCCCGGAGGGCGGCCTTGCCTTGAAGTGCGTCATCTCGCCAGGTCGCAGGGCCATGGTGGCGATGGTCCGCGCGTCGTGATGGGCGAGGCTGGCGGGGAGAAGCGCCGCGAACTCGTTGGTCGTCGTGTACTTGGGGACGGCGACGAACCGTCCGTTGGTGAGAATCTCGATCACGGCCCGCCGGAACTCGGTCGAGGCGTTCTCCAGCGCCCGCTCGGACAGCGGCGTAGCCTTCGCCGAACGAGCCTCGTAGATCGACTTCGAGACGTTGATGAACGTCGACAGCATCGCACCGTCGACCATGACGACATCACCGGGAAGACCAACGGCAAGGCGCACCTCCATCGACGACATGATGCCGCCGAGGATTTCCTTGTTGGCGGCCGCGCGAGGCACGGTTTCCATCCAAATGTCGCAGCCTCCGGCATCGTCGTTCGGACCGACCGCCACGCCGACCGCCGTGCAGAAGTCGCCAATGCTGCGGGACTCGCACACCATCCCGCCGTCGACGGCTGCGACGACGGGGGACGGGATGGCGTCCAGCATGTTGTCGGGGACGCGTTCAATGACGCCGGCGAGCGCCTGCCGAACGGTTCCTCGCATGGCGGAAAACTCCTCAGCCTGCCTCGCGGCGCGGGCGGCGACCTCGTGACCGCGCTCGAGCAAACGGCTGACGATCTCTCGCGGGATGTTCTCGATCTCACCCATCAACGGTTCCCCGTGCTGCCTTCATTCGACCCATTCCTTGAGGAGGAAGAAGCCGAAATCGGAAACGGGATCGATCGGAGGCTCCCGTCGATCCTCGGCGATCGCGATCTGCCATGCCTCCATCGCGGGTTCGAGCCGCCCCGCGAGGTGGCGAAACGACGTCGGCAGTTCCCGGACCCAGGATGGGGTGAGGTTGACGACCTCCCAACACAGGGCCTCCGGATCCTCGTCATCGGCACGCGGCGGGGCCTCGACCAGCAGGGCATCGCGTTTCTCGGGGTCGGTGATCGCCGACAAAAAGGCGGCATGCGGACTTCCGGTGCCAGCCTCGATCCGTTCGGCTCCCCTTTCCATGCGGGAGACGAACGCCTTCTCCAGTAGGCAGAGCTCGTTCGGCGACAGACCGGCGGACGACGCTGCCGAGATCACGGGCAGCATCCTACGCATCGGCGATTGGCGGGCGAGGCTCGCGCATTGCCTGCCGATCTCGACATCGCGTTCATTGTGTTCGTCGCGAGCGGCGACCGCGGCGAGGGCGACGATCTTTTCCCTCGACATCCCCTGCAGTCGATCGGCGTAGGCTCGGGCTGCATAGCGCAGGAACAAGGGCGTGAATTCNGGAACGTCCTTCGCGAACCGGATTTCACCGGGCGACAGGGCATGGGCGGGGTGTTCGGCGTAGTCCGCCTTCAGGAAGGCATCCGTCCACTCATCGGCGATACGCTCGAATACCTTGCCGGGGTTGCCCTCCGCTTCGCGCAGGAACATCGCCGCCTTCGTCGCCACCAGCGGGTTGGCGTCGAGACGAAGGCGCTGCGCCCACGCGATCTCCTGCGGCCATACATCCATGATCTGCGAGGCTGCGGTCGCGCCAAGGCGGCGGGCGACGGCATCAACGGCACGATAGGTGACGTGGTAGCGCCGACGGGCCCTCTGCCTCGCCCAAGCGATGAAATGCTCCCTTGGATCACGCGCGGCCCGCCCGAACTCCGCTCGATCCTCCGAGGCCACGAGATCGTTCAGCCATTCGACGCGCAGCATCTCTGCCGCGTTCGGCAAGCTCATCCCCTCCTCATGGATGATGCGGGCGACCTCCTCCATCGTCCCTGGCGGGAGGGCAAGCCTCTCGACGCGGCGCTTCAGGATCCTGGCCTTGGCACCGACGCTGACCATCGGTCAAACCCTCCCTTCGAGCAAGGCGCCGAAAACATCACCGTCGATGTCCTTCAGCAGCGGATCGGATTCCCGCTCGAGCCGCAGGTCGAGCCATGAGAGAAAAGCCCTGTCGGGATCCGTCCAGACACGCCCGCGCGTCTCCTCGCGCCATTCCTCGATCAGCTGACCGATATGGTCGCCATCCTGGATCCGTTCCCGCGCGGCATCGATGGTCTCCGGGAGGAGCTCCGCGGGTCCGCCGCGCTCCCTGAAGGTTCGGCCGTCGAAGATGTCGATGGTGTCGGTGTCGACCGGTGGACGGCGGGTATCCGAATGCCGGATGCCCTTCGTCGACATTGCCTCGATGAGACGCGAATGCGACTTGGAGACCGCTGTGAAGACGACCTCCGTTACCGCTCCCCCCCGGCCGCCTCGCGTGTACTCCACCAGGATGTCGAACTCGGCGACCGCATTGATGTCCGCGATGGCACGCTCGATGACCTTCGACCTGAAATTGTCGAAGCGCCGATACTGGTCGCCGATGCGCAGGAACTCACGGAGCTCCGGAACGGTGACGCGCCAGACGGGCACGCGCTTGTGGAACTGGAGAGCCATCGCTTCGTATAGGCGGATCGAATAGAGCGGCTTGCGGGCCAGTGCTTGCGAGGTGCTGGCCCGCAAGAGTGAGAACACCTTCGGATGCTGCAGGAAATGCACGAGGATGTTGTCGAAGGAGTAGAACAGGATTCCGTTCTCCGCCTTCGGAACGTCCGCCGAGAGGAAGTGGGCGACGATCGAGCGGGTTCGGTCGCCGTCGATGTAGTCGATCTCGATCTTGCCATGGCAGAGGCGGCGAATGGCCTCATGCAGCTGACTGCTCCGGTCGAAACGACCGTACGCCATCGCGTCCTGCACCGAGACCCTGTGAACGGCGCCGGGGCTGATGGAGTCGTAGGCGCGCAGGAGAAGGTAGTTGAACAGCGCCAGGTCGGACGCCTTGAACTCGACGTCCCCGCAGTAGCGGGCCATGACGACGCTGCTTCCCTTCCTGAGGATGTCGGGCTCGAAACGGTCCGCGCTCATTCCATCACCATCTGCCAGGATTCAGCGACCTTCACTACATCACTTCCCTACTGGTGGCAAGAACTCGTAGGGAAGTGATGGTCTCCCCGGAGGAGTCCTCGCCCCCTCGAAGTCGACTCGAACGTCGGCGTTCGAGGGCCGGCCCGCGGGATTTGTAGGGACTTCCGCGGGATTTGTAGTGAACTTCGGCCGGTCGACATCTCGATTCCGCAATGGAATCAACGGGTTATGGGGCTCTCGAAAATCCTGAATCTAAGAATAGGGATTCGAGGCCTTCGGCTCGGCGAATCCCACCGGGAACGTCGGGGCGACGGCAAGCCGTCACCTCCTCTGTCTCGCCCGCCACGTCCACGGGGCCTCGAACGGGCCGACCCATAGCCCGATCCTGGCCTGTCGGGCTGAATCCGCCGACCCGGCATAGCGCCCTCTGTCGTGACCATTCGGAACGGCCAGTCCTTCCCGGACCATGAGGTCCGCAACGTCCTTGATCCCTGGCATGGAGCACACGGCCGCAGCGCCCTCGCCGACCTGCTGCTCGACCCGGCACGAGACGGTCTTCCCGTCGACGAGAGAGGCAAGCCGACGGTAGGCGTCCTCGCCGCAACGCCAGGCCACTCCGGCCGTGGTACGGCAAATCTGGAGCAGGCCGGGAGCGTCGGCACCGTCGAGACGGATCGCATGACCGTCCACAACGAGACTGTGGCCGTCATAGGCCTTGGCCTTGCCGGATATGATCAATCCCGCTGTGTACCGGACCTTCGACGACTGAGAGGAGGCGGACGGGGAGATGGCCATGGAAGCAGCCGCAGGAGCGTTCTGGCTGGCAGGAGGGGCCGATCGGGTAATCACCCGGCCGGGAGCCGTCGGATCGCTCCTGGCAGGCTCCGTGGCGCTCTCCGCTTCGTCCCGGACAGTTTGGTCGAGTGGCAGGCTCGTGGCCTTGAAGACCGGCTCCTCGGGCTTCGGAAGAGCACGAAGCGGCACGGTTGGAAGGGCGAAGTTCCCGGTCGGGACGCCCGTCGTGCGGAAGGCGGGATACGCTGGCTGCACGGGCGGGAGGTTCCGAGGGTCGCGGTAAATCTGGGCGTCCGCGTGGGTGGCCGCTGCGGCCAAAATGAGGGCCGAGATGGCCCCTGCTCGGACGGTTGCCATGGGTTCCCTCCTGGATGCGTCTGAACCCTTGAAGAATCGGCCCCTGCGGCCTTGTCCGCAACAATGTCCGGATCGCCGGCGGACGTTCCTGCCGGGAACGCGGGTACCGACGACCGGATCCTGAATTCGCCGAACGTCCACGGCCCTCCACAGGCGCGGTGTTCGTTTCGACTTTCGAAGGATTGCTGCTCACGAAACGTTTCGATCCTCGAAATGCTAATCGTTCGAATATCGAAACGTTTCGACCGGGGAATGCGGCGGAACGATCGGTCGCCGACCGAAAGGTACCCTGGGCCGGTGCGAACGGCCGCCGTCGATTGACGCGGCGATGCGCTCCGCAAATCCTTGAGGGGGAGTGCCCAGGAAGTCGGGCGTTGGGGACTTGCGATGGATTCCGCCGTTCTATCGTCGTCGCTTGGGAACGACAGGGACTTGGTCGCGCAGATGTTCAAGGCGGGCGCCGCTGGAGACGCCGCGTCGTTCCGTTCGCTCGCACGGTCGCTCGTTGAGGCGGCTGAGGCGCGCGGCGACGCTGCCCTTGCGGAACTCGCCCGCTCGGCGCTCGAAGGCGGCGGCCGCTTGGAGGTTCCAGCGACGGACGAAGAGCGGGCCAACGCGTTCAAGGCGACGTTGAGGGAAGACGCGGAGATCCCGCTCGGGCTCTCGCTCGTGAAGAGCAACGTGAGGATGGAGCACGTCATCCTCCCCCCGGTCGTCAAGCAGGTGGTGAACGAGTTCATCGCTGAGCAGGAGGAAAACGAGCTCTACATCCGCAACGGGCTGCAGCCGCGCAACAAGATGATGCTCATGGGCCCGCCGGGGAACGGCAAGACGGCCCTCTGCAAGGCGATCGCCAACAGGATGGGCTGCCCGCTCTACTTCGTGCGGTACGACGCGCTCATGTCCACGCGGCAGGGTGAGACCTCGAAGCGGCTCTACAACCTGTTCGAGTTCGTGAAGACCCACCGCTGCATCATGTTCTTCGACGAGGTGGACGCCATCGGCAAGGAGCGCGCCGACGAGAATGAGGCAGGCGACATGAAACGCGTCGTCTCGACACTGCTCGTTCAGCTCGACGATGTTCCTCCGCACGTCATCGTNCTCGGCGCGACGAACCATCCGCAGATGCTGGACAAGGCCATCTGGCGACGGTTCCACATCCGCACGACCCTGCCGAGCCCCGGGGCGGACGAGTACGAGCAATACCTCCGCCTGGCCTTCGGCAAGTACGGCCACGCTCCAAAGAAGAACCTGCGGATTCTCGGCATTGTCCTGCAGGCGGAGAATTTCGCCGAGGTGGAGGTGTTCGTGGAGGACTGCGTCAGGACGTTCATCCGAGGGCGGGGGAGCCTCACGATCGAGCAGGCCATCGACATCTCGCTGGAGAACTGGCCGAAGACGAGAGTGAAGATCCCCGCGTAGCGGTTGACTGTTCCGTCGGCGGGAATTAAGCGAATCCTGTCGCCGAATCCTGGGGAACGTATTGGGGGGCCTGGACGGCGACGCCCAAAACCCGCGGAGACAGATCCCGTGTCCAACCACGACTTCTGGTCGGCCCCGACGCGCGCCGAGCCTGAGCTAGACGTCAACCACGTTTTCGCAAACTTCAGAAACACTCGCCGTGTCCGCGGCATCTCCGAGAACGAGCTTCGCGAGCGTATGCGTCGCAACCGCGGCGAGGACCGGATGCGCGGCGTCGTCGTGGAGGTGCGCCGCTCGCGCTTGCCGCGCCGCGTGCCTGAACCCGAGGCTGAGATGGTAGAGGCGCCGAGTCCCTTCCGTTTCTGATTAGGAGGACAGGCTGGCCTCGTGAATCCGCAGGGGAGCGTCGGAGTCAGTCTCGAGCACGTCGATCCTCGGCGCTGCGCGCAGGGCCGCCAGCGCCCGCGCCGAGGCATCGTCGACCCTCAGGACAACGGTCCCGCCATGCAGGATGCGCACGCATGCCCCTTCGGCCGAGATCGATAGCGGAGCGTCCTCTGGCAGACCTAGGTCGCCGATGACGATCATGACATTGCCGCTTGGGGCTACGGACAGGAGGAACCCGGTCGGAGGTGGATCAACACCCTCGGTCCTGCGGATCCTGTCAATGCGCGCCCTGATGGACTCCAGACCCATGACCGCCTCCATGCATTGGCACCCCAATTCTGACGCGCCGGCGAGACCGGGGGCAGGCCCTGGAGCTTGACTCATCACCGGTTGAATGCAGGATTCGATCTTCAAGGAGGAGGTTCCCATGGGCGAGCAGGTGATGAGGATTGCCTTCGAGATACCTGGCGGTCCTTTCGACGCGGAGGAGGTCCTTTCGGCGCTTCGTCGCGCCGGCAGCACAATGGCCGAGGCGGTCGATGGAGACGGACGCATCTTCCACGTGACCTTCAGGTCCAGGAAGGACGAGGAGGTCACCGCGTGGGATGCCATCTGCGACATGGCGGCGGCGTTCCCGAACTCGGTGCTTCACCGCGAGGACGCGACCTGAGACAGCCGCGGATCGATCTCCCTGGATCAAGGCGGGAGTCGCACGACGCCTGCGTGGAGCGTGGGCCAGCTCATCAGATGGCTTTCTGCGGCGGAAAGTTCCAGACCTCTTGGGTGAACCTGCCGATGCCAGGCAGGTAGAAGCCAGGCACCTTCTCGTGGACGACATGCTTCGCGAGGAAGTCGAAGCGCCCCTTCCGCTCGCAGACCCACACGGCTCCCTCGACGGGCTCGAGCGCGCCATGGAGGCCGTGGGTGCCGAGGGCCTCCAGTGCCTCGTCAACGGAAAGGGACGGGCCGTCGTGGATGACGGCCGCCCCGGGAACGCCGGCGCGTGACATCCGCTCGCGGGCCTCGTCGTGGGGCAGGCGGCGATCACCGTCGAACACGGCGAAGGCCACAAGGAGATGGTCGGCGTCGTCGATGCGATAAAGGGTCCCGTGTGCCTGCAGCAGCCATTCCCCGGCCATCCTCTGGCCGTCGTCGAGGGCGGCGAGAAACTCGTCTTCTCGCTTGGCGACCCAATTCGCGAACACATGATGCATGCGGAACGGCGAGTCAGAGGCGAGATAGCCAGCGCGCGTCAGGGCGATGATGCGCCCCTCGTGACGGGCGACGACAACGCATGAGCCGTCAAGCTTCTCTGTCACGATGATGCGGTCATGACGGTCGCGGGGATGCTTGGTCAGGATTCGTGCCTGGCCGTCAGAAATGTGCCAGTCGCCGGGGCCTACCCGGCTGCCGGGCAGGTGCGGGGTGCTTCCGTAGGCCTTCCGGCCAAGCGGCTTCTTCCTGTCGTTCTCCATGCGAGCCTCCATCGGAACTGCCAGCCTCGATGTCGAGCGGGCGGCGTCATCCCCGCGCCGTGCTGAGACCGCCAAGGTCACGCGGGAGTCCTTGCGCGCATGCCGCCATTCTGTCGATAGCCTATTCCGACGCAAGGAGGCACGAAAATCCGCCGGCGATGCCGCCGTCGATCGCAACGATTCGATGGAGTCGTTTTCCTCAGCCACGCTAAGATCGAAGGGGACCTGAAGGAATTCCGCCAGACTTCCCGTCCAAGGCCTGGCGTGCGGAGACACACCGTCCGATGCCGACGGGAAGGCGACGGTGAAGCTGGGCAATGTCTGCCCGGCCCGCTTGGGAGAACCGTCATGCTCGATGTTGCGGGACTTCTGGTCTTCGGCCATTTCTAGCGGACTACCCGTTGCCTATGGGCTACGCCCCGCTTCGCCGGCGCTGAGCGGGTTTTCGCTTTTTGGCTGTGTGTATTGCTCCTCACTGGGTTGCGTCGTAAATTCGCAGCACGAGGGGCTGACATTGCAATTGACTTCTGAGTCAATCGAAACACGAAAACCGCTGCGAGATGGCCAGCTGAGGGATTGGCTGCCTCGCTTGAGGCCCCATGAGGCTTGCCTGCTGGAGTCCTGCATGAAGAAATTTGAGCCAGTCACACTAGATCTGGATCAGCAGGACGACCTGCGTGCCGAAGTGCGTGCATCTATGTTCGCAGCGCTTCGGACTGCGTTCAAGAGGCGGTCGGCTGAGGGGATGCTGGCAAAAGACCTGGCGAATGCAGTTGGACGAGATGCGGGATATGTTTCTCGTATTCTCAACGGCACGTCGCGTACTATTGAAGCCGAAACGTTGGTATTGTTTCTTGAGGCGATGAGATTTCATCTGCCCATAAAGCCCATTGCGTATGAGGAACTAGAAGCAAGAAAGTCGAGTTTGCTTCCGGAACCGATCGGGATCCGCGATCGCGAGGTAGCGAGCCGCCATCCGGAGCGCATCTTCGGCCGCCCTGTGGGTGTGGGGAAAGCGTTCCTCGACGAGGTGCAGGATCTCGATGACACTCCCGTCGCCCGAGCGGTCGCGGGCCGTGATCAACGGATGGATCGCGTCGGCGTAGTCCAGGACGCGGAAACGGCGCGCGATCCCCGTGTCGACGAACAGGCGGTCGATCCACATGCGATCCCACTGGGGATCGGCGGCGAACACAGCCTTTCCGGCAAGGGCGGAGTTGATGGCCTCTGCCGCTTCGCGGGCAGGGATTCCCCCTGCGAGAAGCAGGGATCTCGGGATGCGGTGAATCCCTTCCGCCTCCGGTGACCAATCGTCCTCGCCCCAAGTGTCGAGCGGCCGGATCAGGAACCCATCGGTCTCGAGGTCAAGCGTCGCCCACGCGATCTCAATCGGGTAGGAAGTCGGATGAAGGCCACTCGACTCCACGTCGATGAAGAGCACTTCCTGTTGCCAGTTCCCCATGCCACCTCCGAAGCCGGCCGGGGTTACGGTTCGCCCGGCGATGTCCCTCGTGAACCTGTTGCGGCGATCGCCGTCGATGTACCCTGTTCTGAATCCTACAGACGCCGGCATCGTGAGCGAAGAGAAATGAGCCATCTCGAGAAGTTCCTCCGTGAGGCATTTCCCCATGTCGATCCCGACCTCGCCGCAGCCGCCGCCTCGGAAATCCTCGGCGACCCTGGCCGGAAGATCGCCGCCCTGGAGGAGGAACTGGCGGAGTGCAGGGAACTGGAGGGAATTCTGAGGCGCGAGGTTGCCCGCCTAAACGCCGAGCTCGGAAGCCATAAGGAGGGGATAGCGACAGCGTCTCGCGCGGGGCTCGATGTGCTGGGCGAGCGCGCGCGCCAGAGGCGAATGGAGGGCTACGACGACGAGCACGACGACGGCTTCTCCGATTTCTCCTTGTCGGCGGCAGCGATCGCGTACGCCGTGGACGCCCGGTTGAGGGGCACGACCGGGCGTGGCTTCGACAATGAGCCGCCGGTTGAGTGGCCGTGGATGCCGATCGAGTGGAAGCCGAAGGATATCAGGCGGAGCCTCGTCGTCGCCGCCGCACTGCTCATCGCGGAAATCGAACGCCTCGATCGCACGGTCAGCCCGGCGGCATCCGCNTGAAGTTGGAAANCAAATCCTGTTGACCGGATAAGGATTCGCTGGAAGCATTCCATCCGTGAGGAATTCGCGGAGGACCTGATGGGCAGCACGCCCGAGCGGGAAGGTAGGCCAGCGTCGCCTGACGAAGCCGTCCATCCGGTTTGGACGGCGGTCGACCGCATGGCCGCCGCGGCTGCTCGCGTCGAGGCTGCGCTTCAGCCATCGTTTTTCAAGCGTCTACTCGGGGGAGGCAGCCGGGAGTTCGTACGGGCCGTCGTCGCCGAGACGCTCGAGGAGGCCGGTGGCGTGAGACGCGTCCTGGTTGATGCCATCGCTAGGGGAACGCACGAGGCGGAGGCATATGACGCGATTGCCGCCGAAGGCGGACCTGATGCCGAGCGCGCAAGGAGCGCCGGAGCACATGCCATGGCGCTGGTGGGTACATGCGAGCGCCTGCTCCAGGCGGTGGACAAGTGGCGGGAGGCATCGATGGCCCACCAAGACAACGCCATAGGGGCGGAAGAGAGGCTCCTGTCGATGTCGAGGCGGATCCAGACGTTGGCGAGGGAACTTCGGTCCCCAGCGAGCGGAATCAGGAGCTGATCGAAGATCCAATGATCGACTTCCTTCTTGCACCGGAGAACATCCCATTCGCCTCGGCGATCGCCATCGTCGTCTTCGCCTTCGCGCTCGAGGTCGCCATGTCGCTGGCCGGTGCGTCCATCGGCCAAACGCTGGAAGGCCTTCTGCCGGACTTCGACGCGGTTCCCGGTCCGTTGGAGTGGCTCGGATTCGGACGCGTCCCGTTCTTCGTGATCCTGATATCCTTCGTTACGACCTTCGGTCTCGTCGGGTACGGCATCCAGGCGACCGTGTCGTCCGTCGGTCTCGGCCTTCTGCCGTCCTCCGTCGCGTGGTTCCCGGCCCTCGTTGTAGCTGCCCCGGTCAGCGGCAAGGTTTCTCTTTTCCTGTCGAAGATCATCCCGAGGGACGAGACCTACGTCGGCAGCCTGTCGACCGTTGTTGGGAGCATCGGGAAGATCACGATCGGCGAGGCACGGTCCGATCTGCCGGCGGAGTGCAAGGTGCCGGACGGCCATGGGGGTCACCACTATGTCCGCGCCGTCCCGGACAGGGAGGGTGACGTGATCCCGGCAGGTACGAAGGTCATCGTCGTCGGGAGGGACGGGGACATCTTCCGCGTCGCCTGCTTTGCGGACCCGGAGGATTGAAACGCAATTCCGTGTCCCGCGGCGGCAGGAAACCTCGGAGCAGGCTGTCAATCATCTGAAGCAGGGAGCATCATGTCCAGCATCAGCACCATCATCGCAATCGCATCAGTCGCGATCGTCGTCGTTCTGGCGATCGGACTGATGGGCTTCATCGTGTCGCGCCTGTACCATAGGACCGCGCAGGACGAGGCCTTCGTCCGCACGGGCATGGGCGGCGCGAAGGTCGTCTCCGAGGGCGGCGCGTTCGTCCTGCCCATCGTCCACCAGAAGCTGCCCGTCAGCCTCCGCACCCAGAAGCTGGTGATCACCCGCCGGGAGAAGGACGCCCTCATCACGAAGGACTCCCTCCGCGCCGACGTAACGGTGGAATTCTTCGTGCGCGTCAAGAAGAGCGAGGAGGCGATCAAGAAGGCAGCTCAGACCCTCGGCATGGTCGTCAATGACGCCGCCGCCCTGAAAGCCCTCGTCGAGGGCAAGTTCGTCGACGCTCTGCGCGCCACCGCCGCGACGATGGATCTCAACGACCTCCACGCAAACCGCAATGGTTTCATCCAGCAGGTCCAGAACATGGTGGCCGAGGCCCTTGACCGGAACGGTCTCGAGCTCGAGACGGCGTCGCTGGTCGCGCTCGATCAGACCGACAAGAGGTTCTTCAATCCGGAGAACACGTTCGACGCCGCAGGTCTGACCAAGATCTGCGAGATAACGGAGGCGCGGAAGAAAGAGCGCTTCGAGACGGAGATGAACACGAGCGTGGCGATGGCCGAGCGCGAGCGTGACGCGAGGCTGCGCAAACTGCAGGTCGAGGCGGAGATGCGCAACGCCGAGACCCTCCAGAGGCAGGAGATCGCCGAGAAGGAAGCTGAGTCCGAGGCACTGATTGCCAAGCACCAGGCAGAGGCGCGCCGCAAGGCCCAGACCGCGCACATTGAAGCTGACGAGGCTATCCGGCAAAGGGAGATCAACCGGGATCTCGCCGTCGAACTCGCCAACCAGGAGAAAGAGAAGAAGGTGGCCGACGAGTCGAAGTCGAAGCTCGCGGCAGAGGCTGCGGCGGCTGAGGAGCGCGCGAAGGCGATCGCCGCCGAGGAGCGCGTCAAGACCGCCCAGGCCGTCGAGGCGGCCGAGCGTCAGAAACAGGTCGAGCTCGTCGAGGCCCGCAAGATGGCCGAGAAGGACGCGATCAGCGTGACCGTCAAGGCCACCGCCGCAAGGGATGCCGCCCTCATCCAGGCCGAGGCCACCGAGACCGCGGCGAAGGCCGAGGCCAACGCCGAGAAAATCCGCGCCGAGGCGAAGCGCATGTCCTACGAGGTCGAGGCCGAGGGCAAGGAGCGCATCAACCAGGCCGAGAACGTCATCAGCGACCGGATCATCGACATGCGTGTCCGCATCCGAGCCATCGAGATGCTGCCGCAGATCATCGAGCAGTCTGTCAAGCCGCTCGAGAAGATTGACTCCATCCGCATCGTGGACGTGGGCGGCCTCAACAACTCGTCGGGCGGCGAAGGCGCCGAAACCTCCGATGGCGTTTCCTCGTTCCCCGATCAGGTCGTTTCCGCAGCGCTGCGCCACCGTGTCGCCGCCCCGCTTACCGACCATGTCATGAACGAGGTCGGTCTTGGCAGTGCGGGCTCGATCGATGGCCTCATGAAGGCGATCACGGCCGCGCTCCGTAGCCCCTCGGATCCTGAGGCTGGCAGCCGCTCCCTGGCCGTCGAGATCGGAGGGAATCCGGATGTCGCATTGAACTCGGACCAGACCAGGGCGCCTCAGACGGATTGTCCGCAGCCTTCCGGCGAAGTCGCGGCCTAGCAGCAGTCCCTCGGCGACTGGTCACATGCTGCGCTGATACTGCGATGAGCCCCCGAGCGATAACCTCTCGGGGGTTTGAACAGTTTGCTTTGAATCGATGCATACCTATGCTAATATCTCCAAAATGGAGAGATTGGTTAGCATAGGTGAGGCCGCGAAGGCGCTGGGCGTG
>JGI26049J44785_1000869_pt1 | contig 16260 bp, 19 predicted proteins | sample HigsolmetaGSP11D_FD_44785 | JGI IMG/M metagenome (IMG submission 44785)
CGTCGGAATTTTACCCGACCGGTAACTTGAAAACTTTTGATGTTACAGGCCGCCTGCCCTGTTTACATGCGGCCGTTATGATGAAGCGGTGCCGGAAACGGTAGAAGCTTACAGCAGGTGTATTCCGGGGGCCAAGTTCCATGTGTTTGAGCACAGTTCCCACCAGCCGTATTTGGAAGAGCCGGAAGCGTATGTGCGCGTCATCCGGGAATTTTTGTCCGGGGTGTGACCCCAAAGACCCCAAACGGCATCCGCTTGGGGTCAGCGGACTTTCATGAGCAGGTAAAGAAACCAGACAGCGTGGTGCTGTTCGTCTTTTGCGGCATCTTCAAACGCCATTTTCATCACAGGATCCTGTACTGAATTGGCAATTTTCCTGTAAAAATCGACGGTATTTTGCTCGTCTTTTACCCCAAATTCCAAACCGCCCGTATAAGTGGGCGGGCACGGCTCATTGATTTTTGGCTGCGGCCTTGTGCCTGTGATATTGGTGTAAAATCCCGAAAACGTTTGAAAATGCCGGATTTCGTCATCACGGATTTCCATGATGATGTCGCGGAATTGGGGTGACGGGGCTCTGCGCGCAATCTGTTCATAGCAGGCAATCGCACTGTATTCGCCGTTAATTGCCCGAATCAGGTTGGCAAGAAAAACCGCCTGCTGCGGATTTCCGGCTCCTGGCTGTACATTTCTATATCCGATTTCATAATCGTATGGGTCATAATACATCGGTTTCCCTCCTCATTTTTAACCGTAATAATTTATGCCGGACGGATGAGGATGGTTCCGATATGTTTTCCCAAAGCACCAATACAGAGTTTAAAAAATTGCCGGAAATGCTTTATAATAGTAATGTCTGTGGCGGATCCCGCCGCGCGGGCCTTTAATTCTCAAAGAAAAGGAGCAAAAGAATGGAAAAAGTACTTGTTTTTGGGCATAAAAATCCGGATACTGATGCAATCTGTTCAGCCATTGCGTATGCAGAATTAAAAACAAAATTAGGTGTCGAAGCGGAAGCGGTCCGTTTAGGGGAGCTGAACAATGAAACGAAATTCGCTTTGGAAACGTTCCATGNGGAAGCACCGCGCCTTGTCCAATCGGTCGCAAATGAAGTAAAAAACGTCATTCTCGTTGACCATAACGAACGCCAGCAAAGCGNCGATGATATCGAAAATGTGCGTGTTTTGGAAGTTGTCGATCATCACCGCATCGCCAATTTTGAAACAAGCGACCCGCTCTATTACCGCGCGGAACCGGTCGGCTGCACGGCGACAATTTTAAATAAATTATATAAAGAAAACGGCGTTGAAATCCGCAAAGAAACAGCCGGATTGATGCTTTCCGCCATCATTTCCGATTCCCTGCTGTTTAAATCTCCGACGTGCACGGAAGAAGATGTGAAGGCAGCGAAAGAACTGGCGGAAATTGCCGGTGTTGATGCGAATACATATGGTCTGGAAATGCTGAAAGCCGGCGCTGATCTGAGCGACAAAACGGTTGAACAGCTCATTTCATTAGATGCAAAAGAATTCGACATGGCCGGACATAAAGTCGTCATTGCCCAAGTCAATGCGGTCGACACGAATGATGTGTTTGTAAAACAGGCGGAACTCGAGCAGGCCATCCAATCCGAAATTGAAAACAGGGGGCTCGACCTGTTCCTGTTTGTTGTGACGGACATCTTAACGAATGATTCCGTCGGGCTTGCCCTCGGAAAATCGGCTAATATTGTCGAAAAAGCGTACAATGTGAAGCTCGAAAATAATACGGCAACGTTAAAAGGTGTCGTATCTCGCAAAAAACAAATTGTTCCGGTTTTGACAGAAGCGTTTAACGGTTAAAAAAATCCGGTGCCCGCACATGGCACCGGATTTTTTTACAGACTCGTCCTGTGAATTTCGCTTATTTTTCACGGTGTATCCGCCGGTTAATGAAATAAAAATTGGAATATTGCCGAGCGGGTTCATCACGGCAAAAAAACCGGGCGAAAGTTTTATAATCTCGCCACACAATCCCCTCACTCCTTCTTTAATATAGATTTTCCATTACATTACCCGGAAGGTTGAAGATGTAACGGTTTTTCGGGAATTAAAAAAACAAAGAGTATCTTCCTTTGGACTTTTTCCTTCAATATAAGTTAGGAAAACATTCAAAATGATTTCTTTTACTTCATATCCTTTTTCATTCCGTGTGAAACAAGCAAACGCCTTTACATATGACACTTTCTTTTATTATAATATTGCATATCATTTTTATGAGAAGCTGGATTGCTTTGAACGCAGTGTTTCGTCCGGAAGACGGGCGGGGTGTTGCGTTTTTTATTGTGCCAATAAGCGGGAATTTACATAAATTGGAATTTACCCAGGAGGTGAAAACATGGATGTAGCCGAATTAAAAAAGGAAGTCATTGTATTTAGTAAAACAATTGGGATCGATAAAATCGGATTTGCTTCCCCCGATCCATTTACCGAAATGAAACAGCGGCTGATCCGCCAACAGGAGCTTGGCTATCAGTCCGGTTTTGAAGAAAAGGACATTGAAAAAAGGGTGACACCTTCTTTGATTTTTGATTCCCCACAGTCAATCATTGCAATTGCGCTCGCTTACCCTTCAAAAATGAAAAATCCGCCGAAAGGGAAAAAAGGTGAACGGCGCGGTATTTTTTGCCGGGCATCGTGGGGGGAGGATTACCATACGATTTTAAGGGAGAAGCTTGCGAAGCTCGAAGCTTTTCTCAAGGAAAAAGTGGAAGGTGCGCGCTGTAAATCGATGACCGATACCGGCGAGCTCGCAGACAGGGCGGTTGCCGAGAGGGCAGGCATTGGCTGGAGCGGAAAAAACTGCGCGATTATCACCCCCGAGTTCGGTTCGTACGTTTACCTCGGNGAAATGATTACGAACATTCCGTTTGAACCGGATACCCCTTTGGAAGACCAGTGCGGTGACTGCCGGAAATGCCTGGACGTATGCCCTACCGGCGCGCTTGTTTCGGCCGGACAAATCAATGCGAAACGCTGCATCAGCTATTTGACGCAAACAAAAGATTTTTTGGAAGACGAGTTTAAGGTGAAAATCGGGAACCGTGTGTACGGCTGTGATTCATGCCAAACCATCTGCCCGAAAAATAAAGGCATGGATTTCCATTTTCACGAAGAAATGGAACCGGANCCTGAAGTGGCCAAGCCGCTACTTGAACCGATCCTTCGTTTAAGCAACCGGGAATTTAAGGAACTGTTTGGCCATGTTGCCGGAGCCTGGCGCGGCAAAAAGCCGATCCAGCGCAATGCCATCGTTGCACTTGCCCATTTTAAAGAAGAAAGTGCCGTGCCGGAACTGATCCGGCTTTTGCATGAAGATCCGCGCCCGGTAATCCGCGGGACGGCCGGCTGGGCGCTNGGGAAAATTGGCGGGGAAGAAGCGAAAGNGGCGTTGCTTGTGGCGCAGAACAAAGAAGAAGATCCNGAAGCACTGGAGGAAATCCGTAAAGGGTTGGCATTTTTCGAAATGNACTGATTGACCCTCCTTCTACGACATATAGTGATGGGGAGAGGGGGATTTTNTGTGAAAGAACAAGTCCAGGCGCATTTAGAAAACCGGCTGGCCCATCTTATCGGACGCGGGANAGATNGGGAGTTTGAAGATATCGAACAGAAAAAGGCCCAGCTTGCAAAAAGAAATGCAGGCATTGTTAAAGTGAAGGCNGATGCAAAGGTCACCCGGACCGAACAGAAAGGCAGCCACAGCTTTCTTTATTATCAGGTGCATATGCAGTATGTNATTAAACAAAAAAGCACTTTTTATATTGAAGAAGCGCTGGAGGAAAGGCGGGCTTCCTTTTACGAAGGACGCCTTTATNAAGATGAAGAGATGGTTCCCNCATATCCGGACTTCCATGGAAAAAATCCGGATATTGGGGAGATGCGGGCTGCGGAAAACGTTGATGTGCGGATTCCGTATGTGTATGACAGGCTAAAAGCTGTCCAGTATGCGGAAAAGTGGTGGAACAGCTTTAATCCGGCGTATAAATCGTTTACGGATGACTGCACGAATTTTATTTCGCAGTGTCTCCATGCCGGTNGGGCGCCAATGCGGGGATATCCGGACCGGAACAAGGGTTGGTGGATGCAAAACAATAATTGGAGCTACAGCTGGACGGTTGCCCATTCTTTTAAAACGTATCTGCAATATTCTANGGCAGGATTGCGGGCAAAAGAGGTGTCCTCGCCGCAGGAGTTAAAGTATGGGGATGTTATTTGCATAGACTTCCAGGGGGACGGCCGCTTCGACCATTCGTTGATCGTGACCGGTTACGATTATTACGGCATGCCGCTTGTCAATGCCCATACAACAAATAGCCGGAAGNGATACTGGACGTATGAAGATTCATCCGCTTATACGCCTAATATCCGGTACAAGTTTTTTACAATCGAAGATGACAGCTGAAAAAACGTGATATAATAAGTCCCGAGGTGACAAAATTTGAGCTTGCATGTTGTATTATACCAGCCTGAAATTCCCGCCAATACGGGCAATATCGCGCGGACATGTGCGGGGACCGGGACAACGCTCCATTTAATCCGCCCGCTTGGCTTTTCAACGGATGATAAAATGCTGAAAAGGGCGGGGCTCGATTATTGGAAGTACGTGAATATTATTTATTATGATTCCCTGGAAGAGTTTTTTGAAAAAAACGAAGGCGGCGAAATATATTTTATTGAAACATTCGGCGAAAAGTTTTTTACCGATTTTGATTTCAGCGACTCGGAAAAAGACTTATATTTCATGTTCGGCCGCGAAACTTCCGGGCTGCCGAAAGGTTTGATCGAAAAAAACAAGGACCGCTGTCTCCGCATCCCGATGACGGACAAAGTGCGGTCGCTCAACCTTTCCAATACAGCCGCCATTTTAGTGTACGAAGCATTGCGGCAGCAGCATTATCCAGGGTTAAAATAAAAGTACGGCCCTATTGACACGGGCCGCACTTTTATTCTTCCCGAAAGTTTTCCCCTTTTTCCTCGTATCCGGCAGTAAAAATTGCACCCAGGAATGAAATCGCTACCAATGCAATGAGGATCGTTTTCAACTGGACATTCCCCCCTGATTTTTTCCTTCTTTGAATTCCATTATAGTCTATTTGATTGAAATATGTACAGATTTAAAATTTTCATTTATTTGCTGCAAACTTCCCCCAAAAATAGGGTATTGCCTCTTTTTATCATGTTCGCGGGCTTGGGTGCATAGATTATATAAACGTCTCTTCAACAAGATGACAAGGGGAGGTACTAAATGGATATTCTGAAAAAGCTGGAAAACTACCGTGAAGAAGAGGAAAAGTTGAAATGGGAAGGAACGTTCAGGGATTATCTGGCCCTTTTGAAAGAAAAGCCATGGATTGCACAATCTGCTCATTCCCGAGTTTACAATATGATTAAAGACGCCGGCGTGGAAGAAGTTGATGGAGTAAAGAAATACCGGTTTTTCAGCCACCAGTTATTCGGCTTGGAAGAGGCACTTGAAAAATTAGTGGAAGAGTATTTCCATCCGGCCGCCAAAAGGCTTGATGTGAGAAAACGGATTTTACTGCTGATGGGGCCTGTCAGTGGCGGTAAATCGACGCTTGTCACGATGCTTAAAAGGGGCCTTGAAGCTTATTCGCGCACCGAGCAGGGCGCTGTTTACGCCATCAAGGGATGCCCGATGCACGAAGACCCGCTTCATTTGATCCCGCAGCATTTGCGGGATGATTTTTATGAGGAGTACGGCATCCGGATTGAAGGGAATTTGTCCCCTTTAAATATGCTGCGGCTTGAGGAAGAGTATGGAGGCAGGATCGAAGAAGTGCTTGTCGAAAGGGTTTTCTTCTCCGAAGACAAACGGATCGGGATCGGCACATTCAGCCCTTCTGATCCAAAATCCCAGGATATTGCCGATCTGACAGGAAGCATTGATTTCTCGACGATTGCAGAGTACGGTTCGGAATCGGATCCGCGCGCCTACCGCTTTGACGGGGAACTGAACAAGGCGAACCGCGGCATCATGGAATTCCAGGAAATGCTGAAATGCGATGAAAAATTCCTATGGCATCTCCTATCGCTGACACAGGAAGGCAATTTCAAGGCTGGACGTTTTGCGCTCATTTCCGCGGATGAACTGATCATTGCCCATACGAACGAAACCGAGTACCGTTCATTTATTGCCAATAAGAAAAATGAAGCGTTGCACTCGCGGATCATCGTCATGCCGGTTCCATATAATTTAAGGGTATCCGAGGAAGAAAAAATTTACGATAAAATGATCCGGGAAAGCGATGTCGCTGATGTCCACATTGCACCGCATACGCTGAAGGTTGCTGCGATGTTTACGATTTTAACGAGGCTGCGGGAACCGAAGCGGGCGGATATTGACCTGTTGAAAAAAATGCGCCTGTACGATGGTATGGCGGTGGAAGGGTTCAATTCCCAGGATGTAAAGGAATTGAAAAATGAATACCCGGATGAAGGCATGTTCGGCATCGATCCGCGTTATGTCATCAACCGCATTTCCTCCACGATCATTAAGAAAGAAATGAAATCCATCAATGCCCTGGATGTGCTCCTGTCCTTAAAAGAAGGGCTGGACCAGCATCCGTCGATCACCCCGGAACTGAAAGAAAAATATTTAAACTTTATTTCTTTGGCGCGGAAAGAATATGACGAAATTGCAAAAAAAGAAGTGCAGAAAGCGTTTGTGTATTCGTACGAAGAATCCGCCAAAACATTGATGGACAATTATCTCGACAATGTCGAAGCCTATTGCAACAAAGTCAAAATGCGCGATCCGCTCACCGGCGAAGAAATCAACCCGGACGAAAAGCTGATGCGTTCGATCGAAGAGCAGATCGGCATTTCCGAAAATGCGAAAAAAGCGTTCCGTGAAGAAATTTTAATCCGCATCTCGGCATATGCGCGTAAAGGAAAACGGTTTGATTACAATTCGCACGACCGCCTCCGCGAAGCGATCCAGAAAAAGCTGTTTGCCGATTTAAAAGATGTTGTCAAGATTACCACTTCAACGAAAACTCCGGACGAACAGCAGTTGAAGAAAATCAATGAAGTCGTTGCTCGTTTAATTGATGATTACGGGTATAATTCCACATCTGCAAATGAACTGCTGCGCTATGTAGGAAGCCTGCTGAACCGGTGAAAAAAACCCGGCAGTCGGGAAGCCGGGCGTCATCTGCCCGGCTTTTTTCTAACCCCGCATACGCTTTTGCATATTTTCAATGAAAGATGTCAAACATTCCAATCCATTGCATAGTATAGAGTAATCTAAATGTTTTCATGTCAAACCCGTTTTTGCAGCCAAAATAGTATATGAAATCTTTTCCGACTTGGTGACGGTTTGATCGCATAAAAGCAGAGGGATTTTCAAAGATAAGGGAGGATGAGCATGGATAAGCAGGATCAGAAGCATTTTGTCATTTCGCAGGAAGACTGGTCGCTCCACCGCAAAGGCCATGATGACCAAGTCCGCCATCAGGAAAAGGTCCAGGAAGCTATCCGCAACAATCTGCCCGATTTAATTACAGAAGAAAGTATCATTATGTCCGACGGCAGGGATGTTGTGAAAATCCCGATCCGTTCATTGGATGAATATAAAATCCGCTACAATTATGATAAAAATAAGCATGTCGGCCAGGGGCAGGGCGATACGCAAATCGGCGATGTCATTGCGCGCGACGGTTCCCCTGAGCAGGGACCGGGAAAAGGCCAGGGTGCAGGCGACCAGCCGGGTGAAGATTATTATGAAGCGGAAGTTTCCCTCATGGAGATTGAAGAAGCGCTGTTCAGCCAGTTGGAGCTCCCGAACCTTAAACGGAAAGAGCGGGACGAAAANACGGTGGAAGATATTGAGTTCAACGATATCCGCAAAACCGGCCTGATGGGTAATATCGATAAAAAACGGACGATGATGGCNGCGTTTAAACGGAATGCGATGCGGGGAAAACCAAGTTTTTACCCAATTGTGCCGGAAGACCTTAAATTCCGGACATGGAATGAAGTGGAAAAATCGGAATCAAAGGCGGTTGTGCTCGCAATGATGGATACAAGCGGCAGTATGGGGATTTGGGAGAAGTACATGGCGCGCAGCTTTTTCTTCTGGATGACGCGTTTTTTGCGGACAAAATACGAAACGGTTGATATTGAATTTATCGCCCACCATACCGAGGCGAAAGTCGTGTCTGAAGAGGATTTCTTTTCGAAAGGGGAAAGCGGTGGAACAATCTGTTCATCGGCATACCGGAAAGCATTGAGCCTGATTGATGAAAAATATGACCCGTACCGTTTTAACATTTATCCATTCCATTTCTCGGACGGTGACAACCTCACTTCGGATAATGCGCGGTGCGTAAAGCTCGTGCAGGAAATCATGAAAGTATCGAATATGTTTTTTTATGGGGAAGTCAACCAGTATAACCGCCATTCCACACTTATGTCCGCCTATAAAAATATTAAAGATGAAAAATTTAAATATTACGTGCTGAAACAGAAAGCGGATGTATTTCATGCAATGAAATGGTTCTTTTCAAAAGAAGAAAACAAAGCTTTGGCATGACATGCGGTCAACAGGTGAAGCAGCCTGTTGATTTTTTTTAGCGAGAAGACAAGCACAGCCAATTATGCTACAATGGGGCTATTGAAACAGAAAAGGAGTTTTTTATCCATGGACAATACATTTTTCCTTGCCCTCGGCGGTTTCGGCTGCATCGCTTTTATCGGACTCGGCATTTTTTCTTACTACCAGCAAAACGGCAGGGCGAAAGCCAACTTTCTTTCTGCCATTATCTTTTTCGTGTTGTTTGTGATTTCGTATTTGAATCGTTAAGAAAATATTCTTCCTTTAAAATGGAGTAAACTTTTAAATCCCAGTGCCTTCCTTTTGCATAGATGGCTTTGCGCAAAGTGCCTTCGAATGTCATGCCGGCTTTTTCCATGACGCGGGCGGAGGCTTTGTTTTCGGCAAAACAGCGGGCCTGGATGCGGATGAGGCGCATACGCTCAAAACCGAATTCAATCAGCTTTTTGACTGCTTCTGTCATGATGCCCCGCCCCCAGTATTCCGGAGAAAGGACATAACCAATCTCAGCCGTCCCCTGGTCCGGCTTCCACCATACAAAGTCAACCGTGCCGATCAGCCGTCGGGTCTTTTTGTCTTCTATTCCCCACGGCGCGACTCTGTGCTCCCGGTACAGGTTGAGGATGTAGCCGATAAAATTTTTCGAATCGCGGACAGACCGGTGTGAATCCCATGTCACGTATTTTGAAACTTCGCTTCTCGATGCATAAGCAAACAAATCCAATACATCATCGCGTTTCAGCTTCCTTAGTATAAGACGGTCCGTTTCAAGCAGCGGCAAATCCCGGTAAATGTCTTCGATTCTCATGCCAAACCCCCGTATTGTTAAAATGTTTTATTATAACGAATGTATCATAAAATACCAATTTTTCAAATTCGTTTATGGGAACTTCTGTAGTGTCATTTGGCATGATAACCTTATATATGATATAGAAAGGGGCGGACAGGCTTTGGATATCGTCAAGAGAGCGATTCATTTCGCTGCAAAAGCACATGACGGGCAATACCGGAAAATCGTGCAGCTGCCATATATCGTTCATCCTTTTTCGGTGGCGGTGATCCTCCTTGAGGCGGGATGCCGGAAAGAAATCGTGGCGGCGGGTCTTCTGCATGATACGGTGGAAGATACGGATGTATCACTGGATGACATCAAGGCGGTGTTTGGGGATGCAGTTGCCCGCATTGTTGAAGGCTGTTCCGAGCCGGACAAAAGCCTGCCGTGGGAAGAACGGAAACTGCATACGATTGATTTTTTGAAAACGGCGGATGAATCGGTCTGTCTTGTCGTCTGTGCCGATAAAATAGACAATCTCCGTTCCATCCGGGATGATATCGCGCGCGAAGGGGACAAGGTGTGGAGCCATTTTAAGCGGGGAAAAGCAAAACAGGAATGGTATTACAGAAATATCGCAGCCAGTATCGGAAGAAATCATGCTTTTCCGCTGCTTAAGCAGTTAAAAACTGAAATTGATCTTGTTTTTGGAAAAATGTGAGGAGCAGAATGCGGTTTGTAATACGTGCATTAAAACGAAAATCTCGGTCAGGTGGGTATTAAATTGCGTCTAAAGTCCGGGATTAAGAAAAAATCGATTCATGTGGCCATTAAAAGTCTAACGTTTTATTAGGCTGCCTGTAAATGATCGGCTTTCCGGGCAGCCTTTTTTCATGGCCTATTGTACACATGGCTTCATTCGAAATCGGCAAAAATAACACCAACACGAGAAGGGTGTTATGAAAGAAGTAGAAGTATGGAACATTTATGCTGCTGATATGCGGAAAGCCGCCACTAACTGGGTGGCCGTACTCATTTTCGGTCTGGATGCAAAAAACCGCTCAGCAGCCTGTCGGACGCTTCGCAAAAAAAGGAAAGAAAGCGGATTGTTCGAATAAAGGAAAGGGCTGTCCGGATACCGGCAAAACGGCATTGGGCAGCCCGTGTCCCGTTTTTATTGCAAAAATGCCAAATGGATAAAGAAAAGGACGGCGAAAATATAAACGAGCGGATGAACCTGGCGCCAGTTGCCTTTGAAAATTTTTAATATCGGGTAGGAAATGAAGCCAAGTGCAATCCCGGTCGAGATGCTGCTCGTTAAAGGCATGACCAAAATAATTAAAAACGCCGGAAACGCTTCGTCAATTTCGCTCCATTTAATGTCAGAGATGCTGCCGATCATTAAACTGCCGACAATGATCAATGCCGGGGACGTGATCGCGGAAAGCCCTGCAACCGCTCCGACAAGCGGGCTGAAGAAAGCGGAAATGATAAACAAAACTGCGACAACAAGCGTAGTAAGCCCGGTTCTGCCGCCTGCTGCTACCCCTGAAGAAGATTCGATATAGGCGCTTGTCGGGCTTGTCCCGAACAGCGAGCCGATGACAGTCCCGATCGAGTCGCTCAATAGGGCCCGCCGTGCGCGCGGCAGCGATTTTCCTTTCATCAAGCCGGCCTGTTTTGCCACGCCGACGATTGTGCCGGTCGTATCAAAAATTGTAACGAGCAAAAAGGAAAAAACGACCGCATATAAGCTGTGCGTAAACACATCGAGAACCGCTTTGAGCGGATGCTCCACAACAAGTCCCTGCGGCATATGCGGTACCGATACAAACCCCTTATCAAAAGAAAGCTGCCCGGTAAAATATGCGATCAGCCCGGTAATGGCCATGCCGATAAATAAAGCACCGTTGATATTCAGCGCCATGCAGATGAGGGTAACGGCAAGGCCGATGAGGGCAAGTTCGGCGGAAGGGGAGTGAAGATCGCCGAGCCTGACCAGATTTGTTTTATCCGCGGCAATAATGCCTGCGCTGCGAAGCCCGATAAAAGCGATAAATAAACCGATTCCTGCGGTAATTCCCGAACGCAAATTGTCCGGAATCGCCTCGACTAATTTTTCTCGGAATGGGGTGAGCGACAAAATAAAGAAAATGATACCTGCAACAAAAACGGCGCCGAATGCGGTAACATATGTAATACCGCCGTGCGTGCCGACAACGGAATAAGCAAAATACGCATTCAACCCCATGCCCGGTGCTACGGCAATCGGATAATTGGCAGCCAAGGCCATCCATAAAGTGCCGGCAACCGTACCGATAATCGTTGCTATAAATACTTGGTCAAACGGAACGCCGGTGCTGGACAGGACGGCCGGATTAACGACTATAATATACACCATCGTTAAAAAAGTGGTGAAACCCGCAAGAATTTCTGTTCTGGCATCCGTGCCATTTTCTGTCAGATTAAACATATTGAAACCTCCAAAAACACGAACATTTTAAAAACACATTTTCTATAATATTCGTTTCAAATACGCACTGCAACTATTTTCTTTAAAATAAGCCGGAGATTTGAACAAAATGTGAAATATCAGCTGTTATCATAGTTTTTGCAAAACCCTCATTTCAATACCGTCCAATAAAAAAAGAGCAAGCTTTTCGCTCCGCTCTTTTGTTTTATTTGTTAAATTGAATGATCGGAAAGNAGGGTGGACCGCCTGCCTGAACAAAATGGAACCTTATAAAAAGATATTGACAATATGATACACCACGGCTGCTAAAGCGGCTGCAATCGGCAGGGTAATTACCCAGGTGACGATCATTCTTTGTGCGGTATCCCATTTTACACCTTTTATACGATGGGCCGATCCCACCCCGAGAATGGAAGAGGAAATCACATGAGTTGTGCTGACCGGCAAGTGAATGTAAGTCGCGCCGAAAATAACGGCGGCCGAACTCAAATCAGCAGCTACTCCGTTAATCGGGCGGATTTTCATGATGTTTGCACCGACGGTTTTAATGATCCGCCATCCGCCGATTGAGGTGCCTAAGCCCATGGCCAGTGCACAGCCGACCTGAACCCAGAACGGAATGTCGCTTGTTGAGATGTAGTGATTGGTGATCAAAGCCATTGTGATAATCCCCATCGATTTTTGGGCATCGTTCGTCCCGTGGGTGTATGCCTGGAGAGCGGCGGTAAAAATTTGGATAAAACGGAAACGCCGATTCGTTTTGGCAAGGTTCAAGTTTTTAAAAGAACCTTTAAAAATGCTGTATATAATAAATCCGACTGTAAAAGCAAGGATAGGGGAAAAAATTAAAGCTTCAATAATACCGATAAAACCACGAAATTCGATAACATGAAATCCCGCAGAAGCAATCGCCGCTCCGGCAATAGCCCCGATAATGGCATGGGAAGAACTGCTTGGAATACCAAAATACCACGTCACAAGATTCCAAATAATGGCTGCGAGCAGGGCGGACAAAATGACGACCTGACCGTTTGCGAGCGTAAACGGGTTGACGATGCTTTCCGTAATGGTTTTTGCAACCCCGGTAAAAGAAATCGCCCCAAGGAAATTCATTGTAGCCGCAAGGGCAATGGCGAACCGCGGTTTTAGCGCTTTTGTCGAGACGGCGGTAGCAATCGCGTTTGCTGTATCGTGGAATCCGTTAATGAAATCAAATGCAAAAGCAAAAATCACAATTAAGACTGTCAAAACTAAAATGCTATCCATTCGTCAGACTCCTTAAGCATTTTTCATAATAATCGTTTCCAGAATGTTGGCCACTGTCTGGCAATAGTCAGCCACATCTTCCATATTTTCATACAGGTCTTTATATTTGATTAAGCGGATCGGGTCTGATTCATTTTGGAAGAGGTGAATTAAAGATTTTCTTAAAATTTCATCGCAATGGGATTCGTATTCTTTAATTTTGATGGCGTGCGGGCGAACCTTGTCGAGTTTTTTTGTAAATACAATATCAATGGCTTTTTCAATCTCTTCGGCACAATTGCGGATCATTTCGACAAACTCAATCATAAACTCGTCAGCCTTTGTGATGTTATACAGTTCGAATAATCCTGAACATTCTTCAATTCCATCGAGCACATCATCCATGCTGTTCGTTAAAGCAAGCAGGTCTTCACGCTCAATTGGCGTAATAAAGGCATCATTCAATTCCAGAATCATATCGTGGACGTATGTGTCCCCGTTACGCTCGTACTCCTTCATTTTTTCGGTAAAAATTTTTAAATCATCTGTATTCTGAAGTTTATAATCGGCAAAGTAATTGGTGGCTTCCCGGAGGTTTGTCGAAATATGCCCAAGCAGCACAGCAAACTTATCTTTCTTGTTTTTAAATACCATGTTTGAGCCTCCTAATATGCTTTAAATTATCAAACGTCTTTATTTTATCTGATTTCAGGCGAATATAAAAGAAGAATGTCGAAAATAAATAGATGTATCCGGTTCCATTTTGTTTTATTACATTACCCCATTTCAGGAAAAACATGTGGGGGGAAGCTCTTTCGTTGGTGCGGCAAGCCGGCTTCAACCAAGCATGGTCACATTTACCATGCTTTTTTTCTATTTGCATATGTTATTCTAAAAATACACATACGGTGCGTCTTTTGGCATACATAACATAGTGCGTATTTTTTTAAAAGGGTGGGACTGTTGTGAAGGTTGTTTATGCGCCTACGGAAGACCAAATGGATAAGATTGAGGAATTGGTGCAGCATATGTTCACGGAAGTTTTTCCTGATTATTTTTCCGATGAGGAAATCATTGGATTTCAGCGGGATCATGTACTTGCCCTGAACGACCCGGCTGATCAAATCGGAACGTTAAAAGCAGGATACCAGATTATTTCCAGTCTGCAGACAATCATTTCCATATTGGAAACGGATAGCCGTAACCGGGATCTTCATTATGCTAACCTGTTCGAATTTAATAAATTTACCCTTGAACAATACGGNTTGCACTTTCCGTTTTCATACTCCCGGTTTGCCGAAAAGAGAACGGATTCATTCAGTATTTTTAAAAAAGCATACAACCGCCTGCTCGTCTGAAAAAATAATGCCCGGAAGTGCCGNGCATTATTTTTTAACATATTTGCTGAACCACTGCCGGAATTCCTGCTTCGTATGTTCCCCTACGATACGGGCGGCTTCTTTGCCGTCTTTATAGTACACAATTGTCGGTGTCGCTTTGATTTTATATTCATCCCAGCCGCTTTCAAATTCAGTCAGGTTAAATTCTTTCAAATCGATCCCCATATCTTTTGCAACCGGGGAAACAACCGGGGTTGTCCGTTTGCAGTGCGGGCATGTCGGCATGAAAAAATAGACCGTAACGTCTTTCCCTGCTTTTAAATCGCTTTGCAGCTGCTTCGGCAAAATGATATTTTGGTACAAAGGATTATCCAATTGGTCCCTTGTCGCGGTCGATAATTCGCTGACGCTTTTTGCGCCTGCATACGGGTTATGCTTTTTCTGTTTGTTTTGCTGGTACTTTGTGATGCCTGCAATTCCAGCAAATAATACGATGATGATGGCTAAAAAAAGTATAATTTTTTTCATGATGGCCCTCCTGTCGGCATAATTGAAAAGTATTCATCNGGAAGTTTTTGTCCACTTCCAAACGAGAAGACTTGAGATAAAAATGAGGATAAAAGCGGTTAACGCGAGAAAGGGAATGGTAATGAATCCGAACCAATTGATGTATTCCGCTGTGCACGGGATGCGGCCNCAAGCAGGCAGCCTATCCGAAAAAAAGGAAATTTTTTGCAGGCAGTAATGGTAAAGCGAAACAAACATGCCAATTCCGGATAAAACAGCCGTATACAGGGATAACCGGTAATCTTTTCTGGCAACCGCGATGCCGATCAATACGGTCATCGGGTACATTAAAATGCGCTGGTACCAACATAATTCGCATGGTTCATAACCCTTGATTTCCGAAAAATAGAGGCTCCCGAACATTGCGATCACGGAAACGGCCCAGGCAAAAAACCAAACATTCTCCCTCTGAGTTGCTTTCAAATTTTTGCCTCCTTTTGATAAAATACTTCTTTGTAAATTATAGTATCCAGCCGGGTAAAATGTAAATGAGAAAAGCGAGGGCGCTCGATTATCGGCGTACAGATATTTTAGTCCTCTGACTCAGATAAAGGAAACACGGTGATCTTTTAAGGCGAACCGATGTTGACTGATCGCATGGAAGAGGGAGTAAAATCCGCCAGCTGAGCGCCCGCAGCTGGACAAATAGAAAAGCGGAGGGCGCGCACAGGCCCGCTCTCCGCTTACCATCCATCGGAATGAAACAGGGGATCCGCCCCGCTCCATTTCACCATTTCGTTCGCGTGGTCGATATACCGTAATAAGGCGTATAGACAACTTTCAATCACCGTATAATCACGTGAAAAATGATAAGCATGCAAGACATGCTCGATTTTTTTGGAAAGGAAATCATCCTTCGTCCGCACCATGAGGATCAGCAAATTATCCCATTGGGAACGATGCGTATAATATAAGGCGCGGTCATAGTCAACGGGATTCATCCCGGTTCCCCCTTTCTTATGCATTTGCTTCTGTTTAAGCAAATTTCATAAAGGAGTACCATTAGTGTATGTGTTTTTTTTGTTTTTGCCCGCTGAAAAAGTTGGCTGGCGGAAAATATAAGATTGTTANCATTTGGAACGTATTTTAGGCAAATACATGCTCCGACGCTGATTTTTATAAAACGGCCGCTTAAATATGATTATTGCAAGGAAACGGTTCTTAGAAGCATTGTAAGGGGACACAAAAATGCTTTGGAACGGCCTTTAGATGCATTGCAAGACCATTTGAAAAATTGGTAAAAAGCG
>JGI26049J44785_1000872_pt1 | contig 16231 bp, 18 predicted proteins | sample HigsolmetaGSP11D_FD_44785 | JGI IMG/M metagenome (IMG submission 44785)
CCCTCGGGGTCGAGGAGATCCCACCCATAGTCGCCCCGGGTGTCCTCCTCGATGTGGCGGCCAAGGAGAAGGCCGGGGCTCTGGAGCCCGGCTACGCCGTCACCGCGGAGGATCTGGTGGAGTGCTGCCGGCGGCAGGACGTGGAGGTGCCGGAGGGCGGGGTCGTCCTGGTGCGCACCGGAAACGCCCGTCGCTGGGATGACGTCGAGAACTACCTCGCCGGACCGGGGGTCTCGGCGGAGGCTTCGCGCTGGCTGGCGGACAGGGGCGTTGCGGCGGTGGGAGCCGACAACGTGGCGTGGGACGTGCCGGGACGGAGGGACCCCGAGCTGGGATGCCTGCTGCCCGGGCATCTGATTCTGCTGGTCGAGCGAGGAATCTACATAGTCGAGAACCTCACGCTCGAGGAGCCCTCCTCCGAGGGGATATACGAGTTCCTCTTCGTGTGTGCCCCACCCAAGTTCGTCGGTGCGACCGGTGCCCCTGTCAGGCCGCTCGCCGTCGTCTAGCGCCTGCGATAGAGGGGGCTCGCGGCGGCCTTCCGCCAGGCCCTGAGTGCTGAGGGCGAGGAGTTGATGCGCCAGTCGGTCTCCTTGTCCGCGTCGAACCATACGACGGCCTTCACCCGCGGGAAGCGAGACGGGATCTCATCGAGGAGCGCCCTATTGATCCAGCGTGCTTTGTTGCCCCCGTGCTCGGTCGAGGCTATCTCCGGGATCATGAAGGGCTTTTTGCTCAACCTGCCCGCCATCCGGTAGGAGCGGGAAAAGATCTCGGCCGCGCTCTGCCAGCTCGACCAGGGCTGTGTGTTGCCCCAGTTGTATCCGTCGAGCCCGACCCAGTCCACGTAGGCGTCTCCGGGGAAGACCTTTTCGAAGGGCGTCGAGCCCTCGTAGTAGACGACCGGACACCACACCCACCGCACCTTGCTGGCCCCTGCCCGCCGGAACATTCTGTGCACCTTCCTCCAGACCGCTACGTACTGCCGCGCGGTGTTGCCGTTGACTCCAGGGCTCCAGGTGTCCCAGTCGGCGTTCATCTCCGCCGCGAAGCGCAGGTAGAACGGCCTGCCCCATGCGGCGGCTCGCCGCGCCCAGCGCCGGATGTAGGGGTCGTGTGCTCCGGAGAGTATGCGTTTTAAAGAGTAGCGGGGCTGGTGTGTCCTGTTGCCGTTCCAGTCCCAGGGTTCCCAGCTCACCATCGGGATCGCGCCCCGTCGGCGGGCCTGGTTCATGTACGAGGCGTTGAAGGGCATCTTCCAGTCCTGAAACCAGTGGATTATGCGTGGCGGGTTCCCCGAGAGACGGGTGTACTCGTCTATGCTGCTGAAGTCCCATGGCAGGGTGGCCGTGAAGGCGCCGAGGGCGATGTGGCGTTGGGCCGCGAGGGCCGGCACCGGCGGGAGCGCAGCGGATATCCCGAGAGTCCCCAATCCCGCCGCTCCGGTCTTGAGAAAAGTCCTTCGGCTCATCCGTAGAGGATGGCTGGAGGGTGCGTTTGACCCGGATGTCGAGACCGCTGCTGCCACCTGCGCTCCTTCCTCCGGCCGCTCCGGTGGCGGGAACGCTCTGCCGCACGCCGTGCGGGACCTTCGGCAACCCGGCTGCCTCATGGGGAGGCCCGTGGCTTTGCGTCCCCGCCTCGCGGCGGGTTTGCTCTTTCGGTTTTCCCTGCAACCCTGGTTATCGGATGGGGGAGAGAATAACTTGAGCCTCGTACATCCCGGGATATACGAAAAGATCCGCCCTTCGGAGGATCCCGAAATGCACCCCGGGTAGACGTTTTCGAACCCTGCGCGGGGCAGACTTATTCCCGTGATGATAGAGCTGAAGCAAAGCACGGGACGGGATGTATCGCCTCTCGGAAGAATCGTGGTACTCATCCCGGCGCACGACGAGGAGCAAGCTATAGCGCGTTGCGTGGAGCACGTTCTCGCCCAGAGTCGGGTTCCGGAGAGGGTCGTGGTCATAGCCCACAACTGCTCCGACGGAACCGCGGAGCAGGCCAGAGAAGCCGGGGCGGAGGTCATGGAGGTGGAGGGGGGAAGCTGCAAGGCCGACGCGCTCAACGAGGCGTTCGAGCGGCTGGACGACGCGCTCGCTCCGGAGGACGTCCTCATGGTCGTCGATGCCGATTCATATCTCTCGTCCGGATTCGTCGCGAACGGCGCCGCCTGGCTGGAGAAAGGATACTCGGCGGTGGGTGGGGTGTTCCGGGGACGCGATGACGTCAGGGGCGGCCTGGTGAGCCGCTACGTCGCCTTCTGCGAGCAGCAGGAGTACCTGCGCTACGAGCGTGACGTGGCCCGCAAGGGTGGGAAGGCGCTCACGCTCACGGGTACGGCGATGATGATCCGGGTGGCGGCGGCCAGGGAGGTGCGTGATTCCCGACCCTACCGCAGGCTCTACACCCGTTCGAGTCTGGTCGAGGACCTCGAGATCTCGGTACGCCTCGTCAACCTCGGACACCGGGTCGTTGCCCCTGTCGCCTGCTCGCTCACCACCGAGACGATGAGCGGTTTCAGGAAGCTCTGGAAGCAGCGGGTGCGGTGGAAGGAGGGGGCCGTGCGCACCGTGATGCAGTACGGTCCGGTGCGCGGCACCAGGATGCTGACGCTCATGCTCGCGTGGGGTGCGCTCGGGATGCTGGCCGTGGCGGCCTACTTCGCCACGCTCATCTGGGGTATCGGGACGGGACACTTCAGGCTCTACCCGATATGGATCGCGGCGAGCGCGATCTTCGCGCTGGAGCACGCGGTGACGGTGTATCGGCGGGGAGGGCCGGTGAGGGCGCTCGTGGGGGCCACCTTGCTCTTCGAGATGCCCTACGAGCTGTTCTTGCTCGCCGCGCACGCCTACAGCTACTACAGGGCCATGTTCAGGCCCTCTACCGAGTGGTGAGAGAAAGGAGAAGGACATGTATGGGAAAGCTGCCGGAATCGGAGCCGGAGCGGGAGGGGTCGCGGCCATCCAGACCCTCCCGGAGACCGGGGGATCACCGCTCGCGGCGCTCGGCCTCGTGACCGACCCAACGAGCATCTATTTCTGGATCGCGCTCTTCGCGCTCGTGTGCGTGGTGGGTGCCATCTGGAGGATCCTCCCGCGTCGGGAACGGTAGAGCGCATGAGGCTGCTGCTCGCGCTGGGGGATCCGATCTCGCGTACCATACTGGGCCGCTTCGCCGGAAGACGCGGGCATGATGTGTCCTCGGCCGATAGCGGTAGGGAGGCGCTGGAGCTCTGCAGGAGCTCCAGCGCCTTCGACTGTGTCGTATGTGGAACCCGGCTACGGGACATGAGCGGCGCCGAGTTGTGCGGGAGGATACGCGGGCTCGCGCGGGAGGGACTGGCCTTCTACCCCTACCTGCTCGTGGTCTGCGGGCAGGACGAAATACCCTGCGGGCGGGATGCCGTACGGGCGGGCGCCGACGGGATCCTTTGGGAGCCCCTCGGACCGGAATCCCTCGAGATCGGTTTCATCGCGGCCGAAAGGGTCAGCGCCGTCTACGGTAAGGCGGCGCAGGCCGGAGGAGATAGAGGCCTTCGGGATGGCTAACCTTCATCTCGACCGAGAGGGATGAGCCCCAGGCGTATGGCCAGCACGGCGGCCTGTGTTCGATCGGAGACGCCGAGCTTGGAGATTATGCGGTGGACGTGGGTCTTGATGGTGCCGACGCTCAGGTGTAGTTCATCGGCCATCTGCTGATTGCTCTGTCCCGCGGCGATGCGTCCCAGGATCTCACGCTCTCTGTCGGTCAGTTCTCCGAGCAACCTCTCGCGTTCCTTCGATGAATCTCCGGATCCTGCCACCGGATCCTCCGAGAGGTGTTTGAGCAGGCGCATGGCCAGCTCCTGATCCAGCGGGGCCTCACCTCGGATAACGCGCTGCAGTGCACTTCTTATCCGTGTGAAGGCGTGCTCCTTGAGCAGGTAGCCCGAGGCCCCGGCCCGGATCGCCTCGAGCAGATAGTCCGGTCTGTCGTAGGCCGTGACGATCATGACCACCGTCGAGGGCTTCTCCTGCTTTATGCGCCGGGTGGCCTCTATGCCGTCGAGCCCCGGCATCTCGATGTCCATCAGGACGACGTCGGGGTTCGTTTCGCGGAAGAGCCTGAGCGCTTCTTCTCCGCTCCCCGCCTCTCCCACTACCTCCATCCCGGGCTCGGAGGAGATAATGCTCTTGAGACCGACCCGTATGAACTCGTGGTCGTCCGCTATGACCACCCTTACGGGTCTCTGACCGTGCTCGGCTTCCATGTTTCTCCCCCCACACCCGACGTGCCGGGTGTACTACGGACTGTGGAAGGGATTCTATCCGCTAGGGAGCCGAAGGGCCATGCCTCACTCCCAGCTGTCCTCCTCGTCGTGCTCCCCCAAGAGCGGCGGATGGCGCCGGATGCTGGGTCTTTTGCCGTCGAGGACGAGGGGGGAGCCGACGGTCCGGAGCCGCCCGGCGGTGGGGTGATCCACCTCCCGCAGGATTCCCGAGGCGAGCACGTGCGGATCCTGGAAGACCTCGGTGAGGCTGTTGACCGGCCCGCAAGGTACTCCTGCCTCCCGGATTCTGCGCACCCATTCCTCCGCGCTTCGCTTCTCGAACACCCGCTGCAGCTCCGTGACCAGCTCCCGCCGGTTCTCGACCCGCTTCGGGTTGGTCGCGTAGCGCTCGTCGCGGGAGAGGTCTTCCCGGTCTATCGCCCGGCACATCCTCTCGAACTGGGCGTCGTTGCCGACGGCGAGGGCTATCGGGCGGTCGGAGGCGTGGAAGGTCTGGTAGGGGACTATCGTGGGGTGCTCGTTGCCCATCCTCCCGGTGTCCTCGCCGGAGATCAGGTACTCCTGGGCGCGGTTGGCGAGCCAGGAGACGGTGCTCTCGAAGAGCGGCACCTCTATGCGTGCTCCCTCTCCCGTCTCCGAGCGCCGGCGGAGGGCCGCCAGTATGGCCACCGCCGCGTACAGCCCGCACACGATGTCCGCGACCGCCACCCCGACCTTCGTCGGCTCTCCGTCGGGGTGTCCGGTTATCCCCATGATCCCGGCCCGCGCCTGCACGAGGAAGTCGTAGCCCGGCTCGTTCTCGTCCGGACCGGGCCCGAAGCCGACTATCGAGCAGTAGACGAGGCCGGGGTTCTTCTCTTTCAGCGCATCGTAGCCGAGCCCGAGCTTTGCGAGGGCTCCCCGCCGCAGGTTCTCGATGAGCACGTCGGCGGTGCTCGCGAGCTCTCTGGCGCGCCCGAGGCCCTTCTCGGTCTTGAGGTCCAGCGCTACCGAGCGCTTGTTGCGGTTGACCGAGAGAAAGTACGCCGACTCCCCGCCGGCGAACGGCGGGCCCCACTGCCGGGTGTCGTCGCCGCGCTTGGGATGCTCCACCTTGATGACGTCGGCGCCCAGATCTCCGAGCACCATCGTCGCGAACGGTCCTGCGAGAACGCGCGAGAGGTCCAGCACCCTGAGTCCTTCCAGCGGGAGTTCTTCTTTCTCGTGGGGCATGGGTAGAGCTCCTTCCAGTGCCTTCGGCCCCGGAGTTTACCCGAGGGAATGATGTCCGCGGCTGACTTTGGGATATAGTCTCTTCCGCAGGCTCGTTCGAAGGTCCCGCGGGAGGAGATATGGCGTTGGAACGAATGCATGCCGTACTCGTCGAAACGTTCGGCGGTCCGGAGGTTCTGGAGTACGTCGAGGTGGAACGTCCTTCACCCGGCGAGGGGGAGGTCCTGATCGAGGTTCGTGCTTCAGGCGTCAACTACGCGGACACCATGCGTCGCAGAAACACCTACCTGGTGCCGCAGGAGCTGCCCTTCATCCCCGGCTCGGAGGTCGCCGGGATCGTCGCCGGGGTCGGAGAGGGTGTGCGGGGTGTCTCGGTCGGCGACCGGGTCGTCGCGCTCGTAGGGACCGGCGGCTACGCCGAGTACGTCACCGCCCCGGCAGGTTCACTGATTCCCATCCCCGACGGCCTGGGCTTCGATGAGGCCGCCGCCGTCCCGCTGCAGGGCCTGACGGCCTACCACATCCTCAAGACCTCCGGCCGGCTCGCTGAGGGAGAGAGCGTCTTGGTCCACGCCGCCGCCGGAGGGGTCGGAAGCCTCGCGGTCCAGATGGCGAAGCTTATGGGGGCGGGGACCGTCATCGCCACCGCGAGCAGCCGGAAGAAGCTAGAACTCGCGGCTTCTCTGGGCGCGGACGTCCTGATCGACTACACCTCCGGAGACTGGCCGGAGAGGGTGAGGGAGGCCACCGGCGGGCGCGGGGCGGACGTGATCCTGGAGATGGTCGGCGGAGACTTCCCCGAGAAGAACCTCTCCTGCCTGGCGACCTTCGGGCGGATGGTCGTCTACGGCGCGGCGAGCGGCCAGCGGGGAAGCCTGACCCCGGCGAGCCTGATGTACCGCAACCAGACCGTCACCGGGTTCTACCTCCCCCGTATAACGTCCCGACCGGAGATCTTCGCCCCGAGCCTGCAGGAGATGCTCCACTGGCTCTCGACCGGAGACCTCAGGTTGATCATCGGCGGACGCTACCGGCTCGAAGACACCTCGAAGGCCCACGCAGATCTCGAGGGACGCAAAACCACCGGCAAGCTTATCCTGAACCCCTAGAGAACGCCCGGCTCAGCCGGTGTGGAAGATCGCCCGCACTATCCGACAGAGGGCATAAAGGGCGACATACCCCACACCCCCACCGCGCCGCAGGTCGAACATGCGGATCACAAGCGCATGAGCCTTGCTCTGCGCGAACCCCGCCCGCGGCACGACACGCCGCTCCTCCTCGACCGCCTCCTTGACCTCGGTCCGCTCTATCTCCACGGCTCTGATCCTCCGCTTCTCTCTTACTCCCTCCAAAACATGTTAGCACCAGCCGTCCACCCATTTTGGCGGGATTTGCATTGACGCACAATATAAATTGGCTTTAAATATATTGACATGAATATCGAAGGTGGAGAAGCCCTTTCGGAGCGTCTGGTCGAGGATCTGATGTCGCTCTGGCGCATTCTGCGTGGGGTGACCAACCCGATGAAGCGAGGTGAGATCACGCCGCAGCAGTACTGGCTCTTGCGTCAGCTGTGGCGGGAGGGGCCGATGAGCATCGGGGAGATTGCGAGATCCCTCGGGATCACGCAGGGTTCTGCGACGAGCGCCTGTCAGAGGCTCGAGAGGGCGGGGATGGTCAGAAGGGAGCGTCAGGCGGAGGATGAGAGGGTTGTTCTGGTGGAGCTCACGGAGAAGGGGCGCGAGCAGTATGAGGGGTGGAAGAGGCGGCGGCGCGAGGTGCTCTCCGGGCTCGTCTCGGTTCTGGATGAGGGGGAGAAAAGAGAGCTCAGCCGGCTCATAGAGCGGGTTCTCGAGGCCGCGGAGGAGAGGGTTGAAGAAGACCGCCGTTGAGGTGAGGGGGCTCGTCAAGCGCTACGGGGACATCGTCGCCGTGGGAGGGGTCAGCTTCGAGATCTCAGAGGGGGAGATCTTCGGCCTGATCGGGCCCAACGGGGCTGGGAAGACGACGACCATCCAGGTGATGACCACGCTGGTTCCCCCGACCTCCGGGAGGGTGCTCGTCGGCGGGCTCGACGTCGTGCGGGAGGGGTTTCGGGTACGTTCGATGCTCGGGTACGTTCCGCAGGCACTCTCCGCGGATGGTTCGCTGACGGGATATGAGAACCTGCTCGTCTTCGCGAAGCTGCTCGGGCTCCCGCGGGAGGAGCGCAAAAAGCGTGTCGAGATGGCGCTCCGGAGGATGCGGCTCGAGGATGCCGCCGGGAGGCTGGTGAAGCAGTACTCCGGTGGGATGGTGCGCCGTCTCGAGATAGGGCAGGCCATCCTGCACCAGCCGCGACTGCTGGTGCTGGACGAACCCACCATCGGGCTCGACCCCACGGCCCGGCGTTCGGTGTGGGAGGTCATAGAGGAGCTTCGGAAGGCTTCCGGGATGACCGTGCTCGTCACCACCCATTACATGGAGGAGGCAGAAGCCAACTGCGAGCGGGTCGCGATAATGAACCACGGCCGGATCGCCGCGATCGGCACGCCGGAGGAGCTCGAGCGGGGCGTGGGACGTCCCGACGGTACGCTGGAGGATGTCTTCACCGCGCTCACCCGGGATCAGGCCGAATCAGGAGGGAGCTATCGTGAGACGAGGCAGCTACGCCGGAGGATCCGGCGCTTCGGTTGAGGTGGGGCCGCCGCCGGCGGACTTTCTGGATGCCATGTGGCGCTATCTGAGGGGTGCGGTGGTGGTGGCGGAGATAGAGATGAGGAAGCTGCGCCACGATCCCACGGAGATCTTCACGCGGGCTGTGCAGCCGGTCTTGTGGCTCGTGGTCTTCGGGCAGGCCATCTCCCACCTGCGGGCGATACCCACGGGACATGTCGACTACCTGACCTTCATGGCTCCCGGCATCCTCGCGCAGTCGCTGATGTTCATCTCGATCTTCTACGGGCTCACCATAATCTGGGACCGGGATCAGGGTATCCTGCAGAAGTTGCTGGTGATGCCCGTGCCGCGGGCGAGCTTCGTGACCGGCAAGGGGCTCGGAGCCGGGGTGCGGGCGACGAGCCAGGCCGTGGTGATCTTCATCATCGCGCTCGTCCTCGGCGTGAAGATCCACTGGAGCGTGCCGGGCGTCGTCGGGACGCTCGCCGCGGTGGTGGTCGGTGCGAGCCTCTTCTCGACCATCTCGATGCTCGTGGCGATAGTCCTGAAGACCCGGGAGCGCTTCATGGGCTTCGGGCAGGTGATCACGATGCCGCTGTTTTTCGCGAGCAACGCGATCTACCCGATCGGGATGATGCCGGGCTGGCTGAAGGCGCTCGCCACGATCAACCCTCTGAGTTATCTGGTGGATCTGTTGCGAGGATATCTGGTTTCGGGGCGGGTTCCCGGGGCCGCCACGGACTGGGCGGTCCTGCTGGGGGCATTGGTTCTGGCCCAGGTCGTCGCCGCGCGCACCTACCGGAGGATCCTCGTCTGAACCGGTGCTCGGGCGTCGGAAGGGCTCAGCCTTCGGAGCGTACCCTGCAGGCGCGGGAGTGGTCGTCCAGGCGCACGGCCTGGTAGAATTCGCCGCCCGCGCAGGGGAGGAGCTTCATCCCGTAGGATTCGAAGGAGGATACGTACTCGTCCTCTGCTCCGTCCGGGAACTCGATGTATACCGGCCCCTTCCCTTCCTTCATCAGGTAACGTCTGGCCAGATCCCGCCACAGGTGCGCTTCGTACGTGCCGAGACGGTCCTCTTCGAGGAAGGGCGAGATTACCCGCACGTCTTTCCTCCTGTGCTCGATGAGTTGCATGTACCAGGCGCTCACGCCGTCGGTTATGAGCGTGGAGTGAAGGGGGAGCTCTGTGGAGAGGACCTCTATCTTCTTCTGTACTATGTGGTCTTTCGAGAGATTTACGGCATGGTAGGTGTGAGCGGCGGCCGTCGCAGCAGGGGCTACCGTCAGCAGCAGGACCAGAGCCGCCGGTGCCCACACGAACCTCCCGGCCGTGAGTCTGAACCGCCGCAACCCGTGCAGGAGGTCCGTGATCTTCGCCAGGCCCTCCGCGATGAGCAGGGCCGCGACCAGGTAGGTCTCTATGAAATAGACCCAGATGTCCGGGATGTCGTACTCCAGATCGAAGAGCAGCCACCCGCAGAAGAGCACCGCGAACATCGCGAGCACGGGACGATCCCGGCGGGCCAGGCTCAGCAGGCCGATCAGGGCGACGGGCAGGAGCCCCGGAGGGAACTGGTGCAGGAGGTGCGAGAGGTAGTACTCGAGACGCCCGGGGAGCTGTCCGGGGCCGAAGACGAACATCTGGGCCCGGAACGGTCCTCCGGTCATGAACGAGAGGATCTGCTGCGGCGTTGAGAGCGGGTAGGTGCTGAGTGGGGGATGAGAGGCGGCCCGCAGCGGGATGTAGAGGTAGGGGAGCAGGCCCAGGAAGAACAGGCCCGCTCCTCCGAGCCACAGCTTGAGGCTGCGCAGCCTCGTGCGGTCCGCCGAGTACACGAGCGCGAGCCCCGCGGGAAGCAGCATGCCGCTCGTCAGGTGGTTGGTCAGGGTGAGCCCCGAGAGCAGCGCGGCGGCGAGCAGGCTGCGATCCCGGCGTTTCCGGTGCCAGTGGAGCAGCGCGAGCAGCACCAGGGCTATGAGGAGGGCGTTCAGGGTATAGACCTCCGCGATCACGGCCTGGCTCCAGAAGGCCGGGCTCACCCCGAACAGCAGAGCCGCCGCGGCGGAGGCGAGGACGCGCCCGGTCAGCAGGTGCGCCACCAGGAAGAGGACGAAGATGGCCGCCGCCGCGTAGACCGCGGAGGCCAGGTTGATGCGGTAGGCCTCGTTCCCGAAGGGTAGATACGTGAAGAGCTTGCCGAGCAGCATGTACGTGGGATAGCCCGTTGGCAGGGGAATGCTGAGGTAGGGGATCCTGATCTGGAAGAGCCCGGAGTCCGCGAGTCCGTCGGCCAGGTTGCGCTGCAGGGGACCCGGGGCCAGCGTCTTCAGGTACAGGAAGAAAGGGATCATCGCGGCCAGCAGCCCCGGAAGCAACCGGTATGTGCCCTGGCGCAGGTTCTGATGGGGTTCCTTCATCTCGTGACGGATGCACCTCCCGCGTTCGATGTCTTGGAAGTGTGGCCGGGGACCCGGGTGCGGAAGACGTACACCTCCGGGCCTCCGTGTTTCCGGATCACCCTGGACTTCGAGAACTCGCCGGCCACGTGCACGCTCTCGTAGAGAGGGGACCCGCCGTAGAAGAGCTTCTCGTACAGGGGGGTGTAGAAGCTTCGGAGATAGGGTAGCAGGTGTGGGCTGTGACGACCGCGCGCATTGTTCAGGTAGACGAGGTACCGGTATCCTCCGTGGCGTACGATCCCGCGCAGGGCCCCGGGGGAGGTCCGGCAGACGTCGAGCGCCGTGCTCCCCACCGACGGGTGCCGCTTCAGGTAGTAGGAGAGGTCGGCGCTGGAGCAGTAGGCGAGCAGCGATCGGGGGTGGTTCTTGCTGGCGCGCACGGCATAGGAGACCGCCTCCCGCAGCTGTTGCTTCTGGGGGGCCGTGTAGTAGTGGACCCCGAAGATGAGCTCTCCCAGAAGCAGCCCCCCGAAACACAGCACCGCCGCCGGACGCACGAAGCTCCGTCCCGGTCCCGAGGTGATACGTACCAGCGCCCTCGCCACGAGCAGGTAGGCGGCGGGCAGCGATCCTATCAGGTTGCGCTCGGTGAGCAGCGAGGTGGAAGAGAGGGCGGAGAAGACGGAGGTGACCGTGAAGGGAACTAGCAGCCACGCCCCCAGCAGCGAGCCTTGCGGGGGGATTCTCCTTCTCTCCCCACGCTCCCACCACCCGAGCGGCAGGTAGCAGATGAGTCCCCAGCCGACGAGAGCGACGAGGAGCGACCCTCCGAAGGCGAAGGTCAGATACTGCGCGAAGAACCCCGCCTCCGGCTTGGGCATCCAGGAGACGGCTCCACGGTTGTTGGCGAACTGATGGGCGAGGAAGGGGAGCCAGGGTACGTAGGCGAGCGCGACCGGGACGTAGGGCACCAGCGCCCTGACCACCCGCCTGCGGGCGAGGACGAGGAGTGCGGTTCCTTCGAGGGCGACGAGCAGAAGTCCGAAGTAGTGTACGTAGGCGCAGAGGACGGCGCTGACCACATAACCCGCGGTGTCCGGGAGTGGGAGTTCGCCCTTCGTCCTCAGCTCCTGCAGCATCCCCCACCAGAAGTAGACGGTGAGGATGGAGAGGAAGAGAAGGAGCGAGTATGCCCTCGCCTCCTGACTGTAGTACACGGGTGCCCAGGACACCGCGGCGAGCAGCGCCGCCGCGAGCCCTTCCCGGTCGGAATAGAGGCGCCGTCCTAGCAGGAAGATGGCCGGCACCGAGAGTACCCCCGCTACCGCCGAGGGCAGCCTGAGCGCCCAGGCGCTCTCCCCGAAGATCTGACGGTCCAGGTACAAGAGCGCGTAGTAACCCGGCGGCTGGGTATCTACGTATGCGCCGCGCACCGCCTCGAGCACGCTGTGGCCGCTCAACCGCCAGCTCGAGAGCTCGTCCCCCCACAGCGACTGCGCCCCCAGGTGGTAGAAGCGCAGCCCGGTGGCCAAAACGATCACCGCGAGGAGCGCCGCCGGCGTCTTCATCCTCCCGAAGATGGTGCTCTCAGGCTCCGCGCCCGTTTCGAGAACCTCCTCCCGTTCGCTCGGCCTGAAACGTGAGACGACAACGCTGGCGTATACGAACCCGAACTCCGAGGGTTTCACCCGACCGAGTCGCGGAAGAAAGGCGGCGGTGGATACGCCGTTGAGCGGAGACTCCCCGTTCCTGCTGTTCACAGGAGCATGGAGAGTGGGCGATGCTGGGATCGAACCAGCGACCTCTGCCGTGTGAAAGCGGTGCGGGAGTTTTCAGGAGATCTCTGCACTTTACAAAAGGCCTGCAAAAACGCGATATCTGCAGGCTGCGGCTCTTCCTGAGTTTTCAGGTTATTCACCCCGGTTGCTGCACGGTTGCTGCACCGTTGCTGCACGACCGGTGCTGGAGTCACCCCACCCGCTCAAGGATTCTGTGGTATCTCTTTGCCACTCCCTCCCAGGATTTGTATCTCGCATCTGCTTCTGAGTAATGCTCTTGGTTCCATCGCTGCTGCACCTTCCTCCAGAACGCTCTCTTGTTCTTCTGTGGTGGACCTCCCATCTCCTTGACCAGGCGCCACAGACGCAGGTCGTTCAAGGTGAGTGGTTTGGCCCCCTTGCTCCCGGCAGATGATCGGATCACGTTGTAAACGCTTCTGAGCTCGTTGTAGCTGAGGTCTCTTGCGAAGAAGCTTGCCTGCACCCACTTACGGTGGATTTGCTCTTCACCGGTGTCGTAAACGCTGTAGTGGGAGTTGAACCGAACTCGAGACAGCACGGGCCGGAGCCCGGTGAGTACATGCACTACCAACGCATCTTGCGCCAGCCCGGTGTGCTTCGCCATCCGTTCCGTCTCTTTAGCCAGAGCGTAGAGATCGCTCCCCGGTACGGCCCTCGCCCGCTTCACGTGATCTTCGCCCGGCTTCTGGTAGGGCAAGTGAGTAGCCTTGAACACGACCTCTATACCGTTTTCGCGACATAGGCGCTCTATCTCCTCGACCGCTTTTCCTCTTCCGCCATTCGATGAACGCCAGTCTTCGATATCCGCCGCCTCGGTGCGCTCTATCCACTCGGCGGCTGCCTGTATGTCCCCAAAAGGGGCGCAGGCGTGCCCGAAGATGCGCTCTCGGACCCGCTCGACCGCGGGCGCCAGCTTCTCAACGAGAAGCTCTCCAGAAAGAAAATCGTACGGTGTTGGTGGAAAGTCGCTCGACAGGTCCTCCCGAGACGGCATGTACCGCTCATACCACTCACCTGCAAGCTCGATCACCTCCCGTACCATGTTCGGGCGCTTCTTCCCGCGCTTCATCACCTCTGTTACCGCAGCCATCAAAAACGGATGGCCCTTCAGATGCGGCGGGGCCTGCCTGCCGACATCCACTAAAACTTTATCCAGGCTCATTTGAACACTCCTGTGTGTAAGTGGTTCAACGCTTATTCTCTCACACAACATCAAGAAAACCCAAGAAAGGAGCTGATGTGCAAGAAAACCAAATTCTCAGGGAGTGGATCAGCTATCCAGATGCCGAGCGATACTCCGGGCTCTCTCACACGACATTGTGGCGATACGTTTCTTCTGGCGAGATCAAGAGCGCGCGCGTCGGACGAAGCGTGCGTATCCATCTTCCAAGCCTCCGCGAGTTCATGGAAGAGCGCGCGTCGAGCAAATAAAAAGCCCCGAAGGGGACTTCAAATGCTTGTACTCGATGATCATCAAGAAACACTGCTCATGCTGCGCGACTATCTGAGCAGACATCCCGAGCTCGAGCCCGGGCCGGAGGAGCTCGCTGAAAAGCTCGACGTGGACGTGTTCGCAGTTAGCGTAGCGCTCGAAGCGCTGCGTGATGATGAAAGCGAGCTGCTCGCATGAGCGCACGAACACTCGCAGTAGCGCGACGCTATCTCGAGCGTGGTTTCGCGGTGGTCCCGATCCCGGCCGGCGAGAAAGCCCCAAGGATACCGGGCTGGCAAGAGCTCAGGCTCAAGCCGGAGGACCTGCCGAAGCACTTCTCCAACGGTGCCAACATCGGGCTGCTGCTCGGGAAGGCTTCCAATGGGCTGGCGGATATCGACCTCGACGCCGAAAAGGTGTTGAAGATTGCGCCGCGGTTCCTCCCCCCGACGCTCACCTCGGGCCGCGACTCGAGGCCGCATTCGCACTGGTGGTACTGCTCGCCGGGGGCAGCGAGCCGGGACTGGAAGGCCCCGGACGGCGCAAAGCTCGTGGAGCTGCGCTCGACGGGGCGTCAGACGGTCGTACCGCCGAGCGTTCATCCGTCTGGCGAGAGATACGTCTGGCATGGCGGAGAGCTCCAGGAGATAGGCGCAGAAGAGCTCCACCGCCGGTGCCGGGAGCTCGCCACCGCCGCTCTGATAGCGCGGCACGTGCCACCGCACCGTGACGCGGGCGGAGGAGGACGGCACGAGTTCGCGCTGGCGCTGGCTGGCTTCCTACTCCGTCCCGGCCGGCTCGATGCGGAGCTCGTGGAGAAGCTTCTTCTCGCCGCTTGGGATGCCGCAGGCTTCCCGGACGAGCGGGCCCGCCGGGAGGCGCACGGCGATATCCAGCGTATCGTCTCCGACACTGCGCGGAAAATCGCGGCCGGGGATCCGGCCACTGGCGGGCCGGCGCTGGAGGAGATGGCGCCGGGCCTGGTGCATACGCTTCGTTCGTGGTGGGTGTGGACGCGGAGCGATGCCCGTGAGCGTGGGACCGGAAAGACAGCCTGTGTCACGCCGCTCGATGCCGTGGAGCCGGAGGAGGTTTCGTGGCTCTGGCCGGGGCGGATCCCGCTCGGGAAGATCACGCTGATAGACGGGGACCCGGGTACCGGCAAGAGCGCGATGACCACGGACCTCGCCGCACGCGTGACGCGGGGTAGGATGTGGCCTGACGGCGCACAGTGCCCGGCTGGCGGCGTGGTGCTTCTCTCGGCGGAGGATGGCCTTGCGGACACCATACGTCCGCGTCTGGACGCAGCCGGAGCGGACACGTCAAAGATACTCGCACTTACTGCTGTCCGTGACGAGAGGGGCCACGAGCGCCAGTTGGCGATCCCGGAGGACCTGGATCTCATCGAAGATGCCGTCCGGAGCGTGGGCGCGCTACTCGTGGTCATCGACCCCCTCATGGCCTATCTCGCCGGGGATGTCAACAGCCATCGTGACCAGGACGTGCGGCGGGCCCTGGCCCCGCTCGCCCACCTGGCAGAGAGAACCGGGGCGGCTGTCGTGGTGGTGCGCCACCTCAACAAAGCTCAGGGAGGGAACCCGATATACCGCGGCGGAGGAAGCATAGGCATCGTGGGCGCGGCCCGGGCGGGGATGCTCGTCGCCAAAGATCCAGAAGACGAACGCCGGCGCGTGCTCGCACCGGTGAAATCGAACCTCGCACCGCCCGCTCCCTCGCTCCTCTTCTCGCTCACACAAGCACATAAGAGCGGGGCCGTGCGTGTGGAGTGGCACGGAGAGAGCAACCACGACGCAGCCTCCCTGCTCTCCGCTCCGCAAGACCCCGAAGAACGCTCCGCGCTCGACGAAGCGAAAGAGCTACTCGGCGAGCTGCTCGCAGACGGCGAGGTGGAGGCCTCCGCTGTGATGGCCGAAGCACGGAGAGCGCAGATATCAGAGCGTACCCTCAAGCGCGCAAAACGCGAGCTGGGGATCCTCTCAGAACGCCGGGGAGATTGTAACAAGCGCGGAGGGGGAACCTGGTTCTGGAAGCTCCCGGCGATTAAGAGTGCCAAACCCAAACCTTGGCACTCTAAATCGGAAACGGACCGTACTGACGCAGAGAATTCCGCTTATTCAAGCCAAAAATCCGACCTCGGATTAAGGGTGCCAACGATTAAGGGTGCCAAACCCCCTGGCACTCTTAATCAAGTAGCTACAAATCGTTACGAAACTTCCGGGGAAGACGAAGACCTCCCCTGCCGCGTTCACGGCGAGCGGCAGTGTGAGGACTGCTGGCGGCGCGTGTGGCGCCTGGTCCACGAGGGCATGAGCGAGGACTGGGCAATCGCGGAGGTGATGCAGACGAAAGAGGAGCTGTTCTCATGACAGAGGGGGAGGGGGTGGTCGTTAGTGCCGAAATGCCCGGCGATCACGCGCTCCGGAGGGCCCTG
>JGI26049J44785_1000896_pt1 | contig 15942 bp, 16 predicted proteins | sample HigsolmetaGSP11D_FD_44785 | JGI IMG/M metagenome (IMG submission 44785)
TATATTTCCGACGGCAATCAAAAGATCGAGATGTACAAACGTTTCCGCGGGCTGAAAACGCCGGAGGACATCCGGGAGCTGCGGGAGGAGATGCAAGACCGTTTCGGCAGCTANCCGCGNGAAGTGGAAAATTTGTTCATGATTTCGGAAATCAAAATTTCCGCAAAGGCGGCAGGCTGCGAGTCGATAAAAAAAGACAAGGATCAGGTCGTCTTCCTTTTCACGGAGGAGGCCACGGAAACCATGGACAAGGAAAGGCTGTTCCAGATCACCAAACCCTACGGCCGGATGGTCGGATTCGGGATGGACGGAAAGAAAATAAAGGTGGTTTTCTACCGGAATTCCTTTTCCGGAGACGGCTGGTTCGAAGCCGTCCACGAGTTCGCCGAAAAATTGCCCCTTACGCAGCGATCCCGGGAAAAATCCGTTTCCTGATCCGGCGTCCGGGCCGGAAGCAGTTTTTTCCCGGCCGTCCAAAAAAAGACTTTCCCATGCATAGTTCTTTCCGGATGAAAGATACTATTTGTTAAATAAAGGATGAAATTTCCCCAGAATAACTTTGCTAAAAAAACACCCAAAGAAAGCGAGGCAGCCAGATGAAAGCAACTGGTATCGTAAGGCGCATTGACGATTTGGGACGCGTAGTCATTCCGAAGGAGATCCGAAGGACGTTGAGAATCCGCGAAGGTGATCCTTTGGAAATCTTCGTCGATCGCGAAGGGGAAGTCATTTTAAAAAAATATTCTCCCATCAATGAACTGGGTGATTTTGCCAAGGAATACGCGGAGGCTTTGTTCGACAGTTTGGGGAGCACCGTGCTGATCACCGACCGGGATACGGTCATCGCCGTTGCGGGAGGTTCCAAAAAGGAATACTTAAATAAAAACATCAGCGAACAAATGGAAAGGATCATGGAAGAACGTTCCTCCATTCTGGAAACCCGCGGGGGAACCTTTTCCATTGTCGAAGGGAATGAAGAAGAATTTTCCTCCTATACGGTCAGTCCGATTATCGCCAACGGCGATCCGATCGGCTCGGTCGTCATCTGTTCGAAAGAACGTGCACTGGGAGAAGTGGAGAAGAAAGCGGCGGAAACCGCCGCGGGGTTTTTGGCGAAACAAATGGAACAGTAGATGCTTTACGTCCGAAGAAGGCAGTGGTCCTGTCTTCTTTTTTCTTTTATACTAATACCATGGAATGAGGATGTGGCGAAGGGAGAAACGGAATGGAAAACAATTCGCCGGTTTCCGGGGAGAGGCTGATGGTAAAAGGGGCGGTCATTTTGTCCGCAGGGGCGGCCGCAACGAAGATTTTAAGCGCCGTCTACCGCATCCCTTTTCAAAATATCGTCGGCGATATCGGTTTTTACATTTATCAGCAGGTTTATCCCTTTTACGGAATTGCCGTGGCCATGGCAAGCGCCGGCTTCCCCGTCATCGTTTCGAAATTATATGCCGAGCGGCCGTCGGAAAACGTGCTGTTCCGTGCCTTTCTGGCCCTTTTCCCCCTCTGTTTTTCCCTGTTTCTTTTCCTTTTTTTCGGCGCGGACTGGATCGCAAAAAAAATGGGCGACGGGAATTTGGCCCCGTTGATCGCCGCCGTCGCCTTTCCCTTTTTGTTCGTGCCCTTCATCTCCCTTTTCCGCGGCTATTTTCAGGGCATGGGGAATATGGTCCCGACGGCGGTTTCCCAAGTGGCGGAACAAACGGTGCGCGTCGGGGGGATCTTGGCCGCCGCGGCGCTTTTCGCAAACGGGAAAAATTTGTACGCCGTCGGCGAAGGGGCGGCCGTTGCCTCGGCGGCGGGAAGCCTTGTTTGTTTCCTATTTTTGCTTTTCTGTTTTTCCCGGAAAAAAAAGGGACGGAAAAACCGGCCTGAGCCGGCCGCTTCCGGCGATGGGGTCAGGCCGGGAACCGTTTTGCTCCATGGTTTGGCGGCGACGGTTTGCGGAATGGTTCCGGTGATTTTCCAGCTGATCGACAATTTTCAAATTTTGCCGTCCCTGCTGGCGAAGGGGACGGATTTTGATGCGGCCAGCGATGAAAGGGGTGTTCGACCGGGGGCAGCCTTTGGTCCAGATCGGCATCATCCTGTCCGTTTCCGTCTCCTCCGCCCTTGTTCCGATCATGGCGAAGATGAGGAGCCGGGGGAGGGAGGAGGAGGCCGACAAGCTGGCCCGGCTCGCCGTGCAATTCAGCATTGCCGCCGGAGCCGCCGCTTCCGTCGGGCTCATCATGATCATGGAGCCGTTGAATATCATGCTCTTTACAAATTCGGCGGGCACGCTGCCGCTAGGATCCTCGCCCTAACCGTCGTATTTTTGGCGGCGAATATGGCCGTTACCGCCGTTTTTCAAGGCATGGGCAATCCCCTTCTTCCCTTTTATGGTTTTGGCCGGGATTGTCGCGAAGATTGTGTTCAATGCGGCGTTCATCCGGGCGTTCGGCATCCCGGGGGCGGCCCTTGCCAGCAATCTCGCCTTGGCGGCCATGTCAGCNTTCTTTTTTGCCGCTTTGAAAAAACGTATCAAGGAAGACCTTTTTCCCAAGGACTTTATCTTTGTGCTGTTCCGCAGCCTGGCGGCCATGGCGGCGCTGGTGGGCGCCCTCAATGCCTTGTGCGGCTGGCTGCTGCCGGATTCGCCGGTCCGGCTGTTTTCGGCCTTCCAATCCCTTTTTGCCTCCTTTTTTGGGGCATTCGTGTTTTGTTTTGTCCTCGCCCGGGGGAAAATTTTTACGAAGTCGGAATGGCTGCTCGTTCCTTTCGGGGAAAAATTGCTCCGCTTTTTACCGAAAACCGATAGGGGGGATTCCTGTTGAAAAAAATGATCGTAACCGGTTTGGGCGCCGGGGATATCAACCAGATGCCCCTGGGGGTTTACCGCCTGTTGAAGGGCCCGCTCCCCGTTTTTTTGCGGACGAGGGAACATCCGGCGGTCCGGGATCTGGAACGGGAAGGGCTGCGCTTCTCCTCCTTTGACGGCATATATGAAAAACATCCGAATTTTGACGATGTATACCATGAGATCGCGGCAACNCTATTCGAACATGCGGAAAAACACGGGGAAATCGTCTATGCCGTCCCCGGCCATCCCTTCGTCGGGGAAAAAACGGTGCAGCTATTGCTGGAGAAAAGCGGCGAAAGGGGCGTCGAACTGGTTTTTTACGGCGGGGGCAGCTTCCTCGATTCCCTTTTTCAAACGCTGCGGATCGATCCGCTGGAAGGCTTTCAGCTGTTGGATGCGACGAATTTGAAAAGGGAGGACATCCAAGTCACCCAGCACGTGGTCATCGCCCAGGTCTATGATTTTTACATCGCCTCCGAAGTGAAGTTAACCTTGATGGAAATCCTTCCGGACGACTACGACGTCTATTTGGTTTCCGAGGCGGGTGGCAGCGGGGAAAGGCTGCAGAAATTGAAACTTTACGAACTGGACCGCAACTTTCAGACGGGAAATCTGACNAGCGTCTACGTCCCGCCCGTGAAAGATGAAAAAATCTTGTACAAACAATTCGATTATTTGCGCCGCGTCGTGAGAACGTTGAGGGGGCCCGGCGGCTGTCCGTGGGACCGCAAGCAGACCCATGAATCGCTGATCCCCCATTTGCGGGAGGAAACGGAGGAATTGATCGAGGCCATCCGGGAAAAGGACGAGGGCCATATGGTGGAGGAACTGGGGGATGTGCTGCTCCAGGTGATGCACCATTCCCAAATCGGGGAGGAGCAAGGTTACTTCACCGTCGACGACGTGATCGAACAATTGGTGAAAAAATTGATTTTCAGGCATCCCCATGTGTTTTCCGGCAGGGAGGCCAAATCGGTGGAGGATGTAAAAAAGATTTGGCAGGAAATGAAGGAAAAGGAAAAGGATCTGTGATCTTCCCCTTTTCAAGGGGGACTTTCCTTCCGCGGCCGGGAAGGCGGCTGATAAGGATGGGCAGCCGGGGGCATTTTCCGCCGGGCCCGGCGTTTTGTGCCCTTGTGCCCGGCAACCGGCCTTTTCCGTCCAACGGGGCTAAAAAGGCCGCACCATAGGTCGGGTTTCACGCAGAAGGGCTCGTGGCAAAGGATGCCGCCGGAGGACGGATCCCCGCCCACGGGGATGCCTTTCGGGGTGCGGCCGCGGACACTCCGCGGAAAACTTTCGGGAAAAGGGAGGGGTGAAAGGATTTGCGTTTGGATAAATTTTTGAAGCTTTCCCGCTTGATCAAGCGGCGGACGCTGGCAAAGGAAGTGGCGGATCAAGGAAGGATCTGGCTGAACGGAAAAAAGGCGAAGGCGAGCTCCGAAGTGAAAGCGGGCGATGAGCTGACGATCCGTTTCGGCGAAAGGATCCTGACCGTCCGGATCGACAAATTGGAGGAAAATCCGAAGAAGCAGGAAGCGTCCCAAATGTATACGGTATTAAAGGAAGAGCGGGCGGAAGGGGAAGAAGCCCCTTTTCCGGACGGAACTTCCCCTTGATGTCTTCCGGCTCTCCCCCGGCTCCCCAAGTTTTTAGTCTACTTTCTCCGGGACATGCATATGAATGGTGATAAAAACAATGAACTTGGTGGAATCGGGGGATGAATGATGAACCAGTACTATAATCAATCGGAAAACCAGCGGCAGACGGCGGAACATGACGTGATTTTGCGGGGGCGCAAAAGTTTGGACATAACGGGCGTCAAACAGGTGGAAAGCTTCGACAACGAGGAGTTTTTGCTGGAAACGGTCATGGGGTTTTTGGCCATCCGCGGCCAAAATCTGCAAATGAAAAATTTGGACGTGGACAAAGGCGTCGTGTCGATAAAGGGAAAGATTTTTGACCTCGCCTATTTGGAGGAGCATCAGGGGGACAAGGCTAAAGGATTCTTTAGCAAGTTGTTCAAATGAGCCTTTCCGAACAATTGCAGACGATGGCCGCCATGGTCGCCCTCGGAAACTGGCTCGGCGCCTCCTTTGATACGTACAGCCGGATCATGGGGCAAAAAAAGCGGATGGCCTTCCTCGTTTTTGTCAATGATATTCTCTTTTGGCTCATCCAAGCCTTCCTCGCCTTTTCCATCCTTTATGCCATCAATGAAGGGGAAGTCCGTTTTTATGTTTTCCTGGCCATCCTGCTGGGGTTTTCCATGTACCAGAGCCTGTTCAAAAGCCTGTATCTTTTTTTGCTCAATCGAATCATCGCCTTGGGAAAGCGGATGTTCCGATTTTTCGGACGGGTTTTCCGCCTTCTCGTCGCCGCTCCGGTGCGATGGATTTTCCGGCTTGCGGCCGCCGTCCTTTTCTTCCTGTACGCTCTGGTCCGCCGCCTGCTGATCCTGGTCGGCAAACTGCTTTTTGCGGTTGTGAAGGTCCTTTTCTTTCCCTTTCAAAAGCTTTTCCGAAAATTATGGCTTTCTGTTCCCGGTTCGATTAAAATAAGAACTGAAAAAACCCTTCATTATACGGCAGGATTTTTTAAAAAGATATGGAATTTATTCCATTGAAAAAAGGAGGGCTGGGAATGGCGATCAAAAACGAAAGGGCGAGGCAGAAAATCAGGCAATCCTACCTGAACCACGAGCAGGTCAAGAAAAAGATCTACGAGCGGAGAAGGAAGTTGTTGATCCGGCGGTTAACGGCATTTTTCGCCGTCGCATTCGTCGTGCTGTACTTTTATTCTTCGGCGCTCATTTCCCAGTCCGAACTGCTGGACGGCAAGAGGAAGGAATTGGAGGCCGCGGAAAAACAATATGAACAGCTGAAGGATCGCCAGGCGGTTTTGAAGGATGAGATCAAAAAATTGCAGGATGAGGAATATATCGGGAAATTCGCCCGGAAGGAATACTTTTTGTCCGGGGAGAACGAGATCATCTTCGCTCCGCCCGATGAAGAAGAGGACGAATAGCCCCGCCGGATGGGGAGCGGCTGAGGCGGGCAGGGGAAGGCCCGAGGCGGCTGGAACGCGCTTTTTATTAGCCCCTTCCCGAATTGACATTCTTTGCTTTAAATCGATATAATATACAATAACTGTATTTTTTTAATTTTTAAGGAGGAAGTTCTTTTTTATGTCAATTGAAGTAGGCAGCAAGTTGCAAGGAAAGGTTACGGGTATTACCAAATTCGGAGCGTTTATCGAGCTGCCGGAGGGAGTAACGGGTCTTGTCCACATCAGCGAAGTGGCCGACACGTATGTGAAGGATATCCACGACTATTTGAAGATCGGCGATCAAGTGGAAGTGAAGGTCCTGCATGTGGAAAAGAACGGAAAAATCGCCTTGTCGATCCGGAAGGCGAAGGAAAATGCATCCGGTTCCGGAAATCATCACAAAAGGATGATGGATCGGGCAGCGAAAGAAAGTTTCGAACAAAAGATCGCCCGCTTCTTAAAGGAAAGCGAAGACCGGCTGGCTTCGCTGAAACGCCACAACGAATCGAGAAGAGGGGGAAGGGGCGGACGGAGAGGGTAACTTGCTGCCGAAGAAGATTTGCGGTGCACCGGATGAGAAAAAGGAACGGACAAGTGGCATTCACTTTTTCCATATACGGAAGCTGCCCCAAAAGGCCATTTTGGGGCAGCTTTCATTTTCGGACAAAAAAACGGGGCATGATCTGTTTTTATTTTACAGATCATGTCCTTTTGTTTTGCAAGGGTGTCGAACGGGAAGGCTAAAAATATTTGTCGAACCGGCCGCCGCCCTGGGGTTTAAGGGAAAGGCCTCCATTTTTCATTTCAAAAATCTTCGAAAAAATGTTTGCTTTTTTCCTATTTGCGTAGAGACCCGTCGAACTTTTTTTGGATTCCGATTTTCAAATTTGACAAAGTTTTGCCGCTTGTCCCTTTATAATGGGTTTTAAAATCCGTTCGAAAGGGTGGAATAAATATGGAAAATACAGGAAAACAATGGATCGCGCCGGTTCCGGATGGGAAGTTTTTTGATCTGCGGCAGTCTTTGCGGCTTTCGGAAGCCTATTTGGTGAACAAGATCAAGGAGATCTTTTTAAAGAGGGGGATATTGCTGTTCATCCTGGGTTTCCTGCTGGGAAGGGCGTTTATCTTATCCGAGCTCGCCCCGTTCAGTCTGCCTTTTTTGGCGGCGATCTCCGTTTTCCAGGCCGCCCGCTTGCCCCTCGTTTTCATCGGCGTCGAAAGCGGGGCGCTGTCCGTATCCGTGATCCATGCCATCACCCTGTTGGGAAGCATTTTTTTCTTTTTCATCCTGAAAAAAATGACCCGTCCGTTGACGAAGGAAAACATCCTTTGGACGCCCGGCCTCGTATTCGTTTCCCTCTTTGCCGGCAAGCTGATCGTCGATGCGGTGAAAAACGGCGGGGTGCTGCCCTTTTATTTCCTGATGGCCGCGGTGGAGGCCGGGCTCGGTTTCGTGCTAACCTATATCTTTCTCCAGGCGATCCCCCTGTTTGCTGCCGGGCGGCGGCGGCAGCCCTACAAAACGGAGGAGATCGTGTGCATGATCATCCTGTTCGCCTCCATGCTGACGGGGATGATCGACTGGAAAATGGATGGGCTGTCCGTCGCCAATATCTTTGCCCGTTATCTCATTTTAATTTTTTCCTTTACTGCCGGAGCCGCCATCGGCTCGACGGTCGGGGTCGTCACCGGCCTGATATTCGGCTTGGCCGATATCGGCATGTTTTCGGAAATGAGCCTTTTGGCCTTCGCCGGGCTGTTGGGCGGGCTGCTGAAGGATGGAAAACGGTTCGGGGTTGCCGCCGGACTGTTCATCGCCACGATGCTGATCGGGGTTTACCGTTTGGACGATCACGGCCTTTCCGTTACATTATACGAATCTGCCGCGGCGATTATGCTCTTTTTCATGACGCCGAAAAGTTTCACCGCTTTTCTGGCCAAAAATATTCCCGGGACCCCCGAGCACGCCTTGGAACAACAGCAATATTTGCGGAACATGCGGGATGTGACCGCAAAACGGGTGGAACAGTATTCGTCCATCTTCCTGGCGCTGGCCAAAAGCTTCGGAAAACAGGAACGGAACGAGGAAAGGGACGAGGAAGTCGATTATTTCTTGAGCAACGTGACGGAGAACTCCTGCCAGACCTGTTTTAAAAAGGAACAATGCTGGGTGAAGGATTTTCATAAAACCTATGGTTTAATGAAAACGATGATGAATGAACTGAATGAGGAGAAGGCGGTCCGGAAAAAGATCCGCCGGGAATGGGACAGGCATTGCATCAAGAGCGGCAAAGTGCTGGACCTGATGCAAAAGGAACTTCATTTCTATCAGGCGAATCAAAAATTGAAAAAGCAGGTCCGGGAAACGAGAAAGCTGGTGGCGGACCAGTTATACGGGGTGTCCAAAGTGATGGGGAATTTCGCCCTGGAAATCCAGAAGGAAAGGGAGAATCTCGACAAGCAGGAAGAACAGATCTTCGATTGCCTGAAAAATTTCGGGATTGACGTCGGCGATGTGGAGATATACAGCCTCGAGGAGGGGAATGTGGATATCGACATCACCATCCCCTATTGCGACGGGATGGGGCAAAACGAAAAACTTATCGCCCCCCTCCTTTCCGACATCTTGGGGGAAACGATCATCGTCTATTCGGAAAATTGCCCCCATGTCCGCCACGAATATTGCAAGGCCACCTTTCGTTCGGCAAAGGCCTATGTGGTGGAAACGGGGGTCGCCCATGCGGCGTATGACGGGGGGTTCTTATCGGGAGACAGCTTTTCGATGATCGAATTGGGCAGGGGAAAACTGGCCTTGGCCATCTCGGACGGCATGGGAAACGGGGAGAAGGCTCACCGGGAAAGCCAGGAGACGCTGGATTTATTGAAGAAAATCTTGCAGTCCGGAATCGACGAGGAGGTCGCCATAAAGTCCATCAATTCCGTTCTCAGCTTGAGGACGACGGATGAAATTTTCGCCACGCTGGATCTGGCGATGATCGATTTGCAGGATGCGCGGGCGAAATTTATCAAAATCGGTTCATCCCCCAGCTTCATAAAGCGGGGGGACCGGGTGATCAAGGTCCAGGCCAGCAATTTGCCGATCGGCATCGTCCAGGATTTTGAAGTGGATGTGGTCAGCGAACAATTGAAAGCGGAAGATTTGTTGATCATGCTGACCGACGGGGTATTGGACGATCCGCAGGCGGCCGAAAACGGGGAGGCCTGGCTGAAAAGGAGGCTTGCCGAAATGGAAACCGACGATCCCCAGGCGGTGGCCGATTTGCTGCTGGAGGATGTCATCCGGCAGCGGAGCGGCAAGATTTTGGACGATATGACGATCGTGGTGGCGAAAATCAAGCATAACAATCCGAAGTGGAAGTCGATTCCTTTCCATTCCTATAAAACCGAAAAAGGGGCGTGAAAAACGGCGCGCGAAAATTCGCATTTTCCCCGGGGAAAAACGCGGCGCCATGTATAAAACCTTCCATTCTCGGCTAGGATGTTAGCAAGACTAGGATGGAGGGATTGCGTTGAGACCGGGAACGATCAAACAAATCCTTTTGATTACGGACGGCTGTTCGAACCAGGGCGAAGACCCGGTCGCCATGGCCGCGTTGGCCCGCGAACACGGGATTACGGTCAATGTGATCGGGGTGATGGAAAACGATGTGATCGACGATCAGGGAATGCGGGAAATTGAAGGCATCGCGGCAAACGGCGGCGGGATCAGCCAGATCGTTTACGCGAAACAGCTGGCCCAGACGGTGCAGATGGTGACGAGGAAGGCGATGACGCAAACGATCCAGGGGATCGTCAACAGCGAAATCCAGCAGATTTTGGGACGGGATGTGACGATGGAAGATCTTCCCCCCGAAAAGCGGAGCGAGATCATGGAAGTCGTGGATGAATTGAATGAAACGGCCAATCTGGAAGTGCTCATCTTGGTCGATACGAGCGCCAGCATGAAATACAAACTGCCGACCGTCAAGGAAGCCTTGCTCGATCTCTCGTTGAGCCTGAATTCACGGGCAGGAAATAATCTCTTTTCCCTCTTTATATTTCCCGGGAAAAAGAACGGAATCGAAAAACTGCTGGATTGGACGCCGAAAATGGAATCGATCAACATGCTGCTGCCGAAGCTGGCATCGAAGGGCATGACGCCGACGGGGCCGGCGATCCGGGAGGCGATCGGGCAATTTAACCGAAAACGCTCATTGATAAGGGGTTTGTTGACGCGAAATGATGAAGGAACCTTTGAAGAATCCGTTTAGCTTGGCCGGCGAAACGATTGCGGGGAAATGGCATAAAAACCGTTACGTATTGAAAAAACCGTTGGGGCGGGGAGCCAACGGGGTCGTGTTTTTGGCGGCGGCATNGGGGAGCGGCCGGGAAGTGGCCGTAAAAATGAGCGGGGACAACGGCACGATCATTTCCGAAGTCAATGTTTTGAAAAGTCTTGCCAAGGCCCGGGGTTCGATCCTCGGGCCTTCGTTATTGGACGTGGACGATTGGGTGCGGGATGGGGAAACGGTCCCCTTTTATGTGATGGAATACATCCGCGGCACCCATTTTTTAACCTTTTTAAAACAGCGGGGTTATGCCTGGCTTCCCGTCCTGATGATCCAGCTGTTGACCCATTTGGAAGGGTTGCATCAGAACGGCTGGGTATTCGGCGATTTAAAGCCGGACAATTTGATCGTCACCGATTCCCCGGTAAAGCTGCGATGCATCGACGTCGGCGGGACCACGATGCAAGGAAGGGCGATCAAGGAATTCACCGAGTTTTTTGACCGGGGCTATTGGGGCTTGGGAAACCGGAAGGCGGAACCCGCCTACGACCTCTTTTCCGTTGCCATGATCATCATCAATGCCTATTACCCGGAACGTTTTCCGAAACGGGAAGGGGGACTCGGGCAATTGAAAAAGGCCATCCGGGATAAGGAAGGATTGCGGCGATATGAATCGCCGCTGATCCGCGCCCTGACCGGACAGTATGCGGCGGCGGGGGAAATGAAAAGGGACTTGTANGCCCTTTACGGCCAAGAACGGCGGCCGGGGGAAAGGCGAAGAAGCCAAGGGGCGAATCCGGCAAAAACGGGGGACGGGAAAAAGGGCCGGATGTGGGAGACGGTCATCGTCGTCCTGCTCATCCTCGGCGTCTATGCCCTGTATATTTTTCAGCAGATCCAGCCGTGAACGAAGGTTTTTGATAGGCAAACATTTGTTTTTTTGCTATAATTTTTTGTAACTTCCGAGTATGGTGTTTTGATTCTTTTAACCGAGGCAAGGAGACGGAAGCGGCCGCAGAACCGGGAAGGTCCTGCGGCGCAAAGCCGGAATAAAAGAGGAGCCGTCCATGAGCAGTTTGGAAAAAAAGGTCATCGATTTCATCCGCCGCCATGATTTGATAAAAAGGGGCAGCCGCCTGCTGATCGGCGTTTCCGGCGGCCCCGATTCCCTGGCCTTGTTATATTTTTTTGTCCGGCGGCGAAACGATTGGCGGTTGACCCTTTCCGCCGCCCATGTCGACCACATGTTCCGCAAGGAATCGTTGGAAGAAATGAAATATGTGGAAGAAATTTGCCGCCAATGGGAGGTTCCCTTTTTCGGAAAGCGGATCGACGTGCCTGCGGAAGTCGAAAAGAGAAAAGGGAATCCCCAGGATTTGGCCAGGCAGATGCGCTACGCTTTTTTCCGGGAAGTCATGGAAAAAAACGGGATTGAAACCCTTGCCCTGGCCCACCACGGGGATGACCAGATGGAAACGATGCTGATGAGGATGACCAGGGGGAGCAGCGTGGAAGCCGCAGCGGGCATGCGGGCGCAACGGGATTTCGCCGGCGGCCGGATCATCCGTCCTTTTTTATGCGTCACGAAGGAAGAAATCGAAGCGTATTGCCGGAAAAACGGCCTACAGCCGGTCTATGACCCGAGCAATGAAAAGGAAATCTACACGAGGAACCGCTTCCGGAAGCACGTTCTCCCTTTCCTGAAAGCGGAGAACCGCCACGTCCACGACCATTTTCAACGGCTGAGCGAGTTTCTCCATGAGGATTTTGATTATTTGGAAACATTGGCGAAAAAGGAAATGAAAAAAATCATAACGAATAATAATAAGGAGAGAATCGGGATCAAAATCCCCGACTTGCTCAGATTGCCCAGACCTTTGCAAAGAAGGGGCATTTCCATCGTGCTCGGCCATTTCCGGAAAGACGGTCAACCGTCCCCCTTTTCCATTCGCCATATCGAGGCGATTTTGGATCTGATCGGCGGCCCGCGGCCGTCGGGCGAGCTGAACTTGCCCGGCGGGCTGACGGTGACCCGCGTCTATGACCGGTGCATCTTTCACTACGGATTTCCCCAGGAAACTTATTGCTTCGAATGGAATCCCACGGAAAAACTCGCTTTGCCGAACGGCGGCGAACTTTATTCCGGACGGCCGGTAAAATCCGCCGCCCTTTCGGAAAAGGAATATTTTTTTCTTGATTGGAACAATACGGCCCTGCCGTTATACGTGAGGACGAGAAGGGAAGGAGACCGCATCCGGCAAAAGGGGAGCGGGGGAACAAAAAAGGTAAAGGAAATTTTCATCGAGGCGAAAATTCCGATTCACGAACGGAACGTTTGGCCGATTGTCACGGACGCCGCCGGAGAGATCCTCTGGATCCCCGGATTGAAAAAATCGTCCCGTGAGGCTTCCGGCGAGGATGGAGAAAATGCCACGGTTCTGATCTATAGAAGGAATACGACCACCAGGGAGGAAAAAATGGATGAATCAAGACATTGAAAAAATTTTGATCACGGAAGAAGAAATTCAATCAAAAATCAAGGAATTGGCCAAAATATTGACGGAGGAATACAGGGGAAAATTTCCCCTTGCCGTCGGCGTATTAAAGGGAGCCATGCCCTTTATGGCCGATCTGTTGAAGCGGGTGGATACCTATTTGGAAATGGACTTTATGGACGTTTCCAGCTACGGGGGAAAAACGGTTTCTTCCGGCGAAGTGAAAATTTTGAAGGATTTGGATACTTCCGTGGAAGGAAGGGACATCCTAATTATCGAGGACATTATCGACAGCGGTTTAACCTTAAGTTATTTGGTCGATTTATTTAAATACCGGAAGGCGAAATCGATCAAAATCGTGACTTTGCTGGATAAACCGTCGGGGAGAAAGACGAACATCGAAGCGGATTATGTCGGTTTTGTCATCCCCAACGAATTCGTCGTCGGCTACGGACTGGACTATCAGGAAAAATACCGGAACCTGCCCTATGTCGGGGTATTAAAGCCGGAGGTTTATCAGGAAGACGATTCGAAGTGACGCGCCCGCCGGTTAATTTCTTGTAATGCCCCAATTTTCTATGATACTATTTAATATAGTTTGTTCCCCCTAGGAGGAGGTCAGGGATGAATCGCATTTTCCGAAACACGATCTTTTATTTATTGGTTTTTTTAGTGATCATCGGAATCTTCAGCATGTTCACGAGGGGTCAGGATACCGCGAAACAGCTGACCTTTAATGAATTCATGACCCATCTGGAAAAGGGAGAGGTGAAGGAATTCACCGCCCAGCCGGAGAGGCAGGTTTACACGATCAAGGGGAAATTGGAAACCTACGGTGAAGTCCAAAATTTCACCACCAATGTTTGGAACAGTTCCGCCACTTTGGAACGGATCGAACAAGTGGCGATTGAAACGGATACAAAATTCGATATCCTGATGGCCAAAGAAACGAGCGGATTGCTGCAAATTTTAACGACGATCATCCCCTTCGTCATCCTTTTCTTTTTCATCATATTCCTGTTGAACCAGGCCCAAGGGGGCGGCAGCCGGGTGATGAACTTCGGGAAGAGCAAAGCCCGGCTTTACAGCGAAGACAAAAATAAAGTCCGTTTCCGGGATGTGGCGGGAGCGGATGAAGAGAAGCAGGAATTGGAAGAAATCGTTGAATTTTTAAAGGACCCGAAGCGGTTCAGCGCATTGGGGGCGCGCATACCGAAAGGCGTTTTATTGGTCGGACCTCCTGGAACGGGAAAAACCCTCCTTGCCCGGGCGGTAGCCGGTGAAGCGGGCGTTCCCTTTTTCTCGATCAGCGGTTCGGACTTTGTCGAGATGTTCGTCGGTGTCGGCGCATCCCGCGTCCGCGACTTGTTTGAAACGGCGAAGAAAAACTCCCCGTGCATCATCTTTATCGATGAGATCGATGCGGTCGGGCGCCAGCGCGGCGCCGGGCTCGGCGGCGGCCACGATGAACGGGAACAAACGTTGAACCAGCTGCTCGTCGAAATGGACGGGTTCAGCTCCAACGAAGGGATCATTATCATCGCGGCCACCAACCGCCCGGATATCCTCGATCCGGCGCTGCTCCGTCCGGGACGTTTTGACCGGCAGATCACCGTGGACCGGCCCGATGTCAAGGGAAGGGAAGCGGTTCTGCGCGTTCACGCCCGGAACAAGCCTTTGGATAAATCGGTCGACCTGCAAACCATCGCCATGAGAACTCCGGGATTTTCCGGCGCCGACTTGGAAAACCTGCTGAATGAAGCGGCCCTGGTTGCGGCCCGGCAAAACAAGAAAAAGATCGATATGTCGGACATCGATGAAGCAACGGACCGGGTCATTGCCGGGCCGGCGAAGAAGAGCCGCGTCATTTCCGAGAAGGAAAAACGGATCGTGGCCTATCACGAGGGCGGCCATACGGTGATCGGCCTCGTGCTGGAAGATGCCGATATGGTCCACAAAGTAACGATCGTCCCCCGGGGCCAGGCCGGCGGGTATGCGGTCATGCTTCCGAAGGAAGACCGGTATTTCATGACGAAGCGGGAATTGCTGGATAAAATCACCGGATTGCTCGGCGGCCGGGTGGCGGAGGAAATCGTCTTCGGCGAAGTCAGCACCGGCGCACATAACGATTTTGAAAGGGCCACCTCCATCGCCAGGCGGATGGTTACCCAGTTCGGCATGAGCGAAAAACTGGGCCCGCTGCAATTCGGCCAATCCCAGGGCCAGGTGTTTCTCGGCCGCGATTTGCACAGCGAACAAAACTATTCCGATAAGATCGCCTATGAGATCGACCTGGAAATCCAGCGCATCATCAAAGAGTGCTATGAAAGGGCGAAAAAGATCCTGCTGGAACATCGGGACAAACTGGAAGTTATCGCCCAGGCCCTCCTGAAGGTGGAGACTTTGAACGCCCAGCAGATCCGCCATTTGTTTGATCACGGCACCCTTCCCGAAGAGGACGGCAAGGAAGGGGACCAGGCGGAAGAGAAACAGGCGAAAGCGGATTCCGCCGAAGAGAAAGATAAGGTGAAGGTCAATATTTCCGTGAAGCAGGACGATGATACGAAAGAGGATAATCCGTTGTAAACGTCGGCCGGCCTGAAGAGGGCCGGCTTTTTGGCATGCTTTGGGGACCTTGCGGCGGGAAGCGAACGGAAGGGGGCGGCGGGTCCGCCGGCCGGCTGGGACAAGGGCGACCGCCGCTCTTTGTTATACGCCCCGGATTGGCGATCCCGGCGGTTTGCAGCGTTCCCCTTCCGCGGGGATGGGGCAAAGGGGAGCGAAAGCGGGCCCTTGCCATCGGAACCCGTCATCCCTTTTTTATGGAAATCCGCACGTCCTCGCCGCTCCACCTCGGCATGGTACGGCCGCCGGGAAAAAGCCCCGGAAGGGACGGCGGATGTTGCCCGTTGACGCGGGGCTTCCCCCGGTCCTGCGGGAAAATTTTCTTCGCTGGGCGGACTAAGCGCCGGCATAACGAGGGGCCCTTTGAAAAGGGGAAGCCTCTGGAAAAGGTCCGATGCGATGGTTTGCCCCGGAGGATGAGAACGGGGCGGGGAAACCCCAATCCCGGCGTCCGCGGGCCTTTTCAGGCGTCTTCGCTGTCATCGGAACCATTTTTGTGGTAAGATGTTGGCAGCATTCAAAAATGAAGAGATGGTGAGATTATGCTGCTTGTATTGGATGTGGGGAATTCCAATATCGTGTTGGGCGTTTATAAACAGGATTCCTTGGTGCACCATTGGCGGATTGAGACGGACCG
>JGI26049J44785_1000912_pt1 | contig 15809 bp, 16 predicted proteins | sample HigsolmetaGSP11D_FD_44785 | JGI IMG/M metagenome (IMG submission 44785)
TTCCGGTGCTGACAAAGGTGACTTTTTTCCGCAGGGGATTCGGTTCGCCGTTTGCATCCGTCACGTCTTCGATTTTTGTGATGCAGGCCGCATATTCGCCGGTCCGGTTCGCTTTCCGGATCCCGCTCCCGTCGCATTTGTAGGCGTTTAACGTTTGATTCAGCCGTTCGATGAATTCCGAACGGGGAAGCCCCTCCTCTCCCAGGGCTTCGTTCAGCTCCCGGTAGATCTGGTTGGTAAGATGGTCGATCCCCTTTGCCGACAGTTCCCTCGCCTGGACGATATTTTCCGACGTTTGGCTGCGCTTGACGCCGCTCAACGTGACGGACAACAGGGACAGGGCCAGGACGGCAAACAGCAAGGAGATGAACACGGTGATCAAGAGCGCATAGCCGTCTTCCCGGCGGAACCGCGCATTCATTTTTCTCCCCCTTTCGTATCGTCGATCAAGCTGAGAATGCTCGTTAATTCCAAATGCTCCTCAAACTTTTTTGATTTCAGGCTCAACGTAATGCGGAATTTTCCGTCGCCCAGGCTTTCGATCCGCGAATCCTCATCGAGGCGGACGCCGTCGTTCAAAGGCGGGAGCGCGCGGCCGTTCACCACCGCCTTTCCGTCGATGAAACCGGTCTTTTCCCCGTTTTTCTTTTGAAAATAGTAGTTGTTCGTCCCGCTTTCGGGCAAAGCCGTTTTTTCCACTTCGCTCGCCTTTAGCGTGAAGATCCCTTCGATGAAATTCGCCATGATGTAGTCGGCTTCATCCCGCAGTTTCGCCTCTTCCATCGACCGGCCGTACGCCTGGATTCCCCCGTACAGGACGGAAAAGACGACGAGCAGGATCACGGACATCAGCGCCAGGCTGGCGACGGTTTCGATGAGCGTGAGGCCTTCGTTATTTTCCCATCTTTTCCGGATCCTACGGTTCATAGCGGACAAACCCCTCCACCGTCGAAGCGATCCCCTTGTCTTCCAATCGGGCCTGGACGGCAACGTTGATCAGGTTGAGCCTGCGGTCGGACATATCCTGGTAGACGTAGAGATAGATTTCGTAGGTTTTTCCGTTCACCAAGGGCAAATAAAGGGTTTCGCAGTCCCGGAAGTTTTTAGCCTTGCAAACGTCGTAGGAATACACATACGGGTCGTCTTTCGTTTTCCCTGCATAGGGAGGCGGCGCCGCCGAATCGGGAGGATCGATATAGGATAAGGGATCGGCCTTGACCCGTTCCAGCGTCGCCTTGGCCAAATAGGTGCCGATCAGCTTGTCCTGGCTGGAATGGGCGGCCTTGTTCGTGAACACAAAGAAGTTGAAGAACGAGAGCAGCAGCACCGACAGGATGAGGAGGGAGGCGACGACTTCCACGAGGGAGGCTCCGCCGGAATCCTTCATGAAATGATCCATGACTGGCAATCTCCTTTTCTCGGAAAAACAAACTCTTTCTTCGTCCGGTTTGTAAAATATGGCATAAAATTGAAAAATCATCCAAAAAATAAATAAAAAGTCCCAGGAATGCGTTGCTATTCATTATTGTTATCATTAAAATAGTAATAGATTACTATTTTTTGTATTCATTTTCCAATAATATTATAGCTTAAAATAGTTCTTTTTTCCTGTATCCATCGGAAAAAATTCGATGATTTTTTTCTTTAGGGTGGGAATTCCATGAAATGGAGGAAACGGTTTGGAGTCATCATCCTGGCCCTTTTTTTGCTGACGGCGGGCNCCGCGCTGGCGAAGTCGGTCTCGGCCGCCGGAAAAATCCCGGCGGGCTCGACCGTCGGCGGGGTCGAAGTGGGCGGGATGGACCTTTCGGAAGCGCAGCGTCTGCTTGCGGAAAAGGCCGCCGAGTGGAAAAGGGAGGGCCGGCTGGTCGTTTCTTTTTCCGGCGATGACCTGGTCATCCCGAATGAAAACGTCGTTTTCGACATTCGGCAGACGATGGAAAATGTAAAACAGCGGATNGAACGGCCCTGGTACAAATTTTTCGGCAAAGGGGAAGAATTCCACATCCCCTTCGTCGTGGAGATCCAAATGGAAAAGGAAGAGCTCGCCGGCTGGCCGCCGGCGGTTGACGCGGAAAAAACGTTGGCCCTGGCCGAAGAACAGGCCGGCGTGCTGGGGGACAAAACCATTCGGGCCGTAATGAATGAAAAAGCGGAAACGAAGACCGTCGCCTCCGCGCGGTGGGATGTCCCGGAGGAGTTTTTTCTGGAAAAATGGGTGAATAAACTGAACGGTTTAGAAATCGGGCCGAAAGAAAAATTTTCCTTTAACGAGAACCTCATGAAAAAGGTCCCCGCGGCGAACGCGAAAGAAGGAAGCTATTTGGCTACGATGATGTACGCCCTGTTTTTAGAGACCAATGTGGAAATCCTGGAAAGGCATCCCCACCGGACATTCCCCGATTATGCGGAACCGGGGATCGACGCCTATGTGGACGAATCATTGCAAAAAGATTTCATCGTCTATAATCCCAATGATTTTTCCTATACCTTACGGGCGGAGCTTTCGGGACCGAAGCTGACCTTGTCCCTTCTTTCCGTCGAGCAGCCGGCGGTTTACGAATGGGAAACGGAGAAGGAGGATTTGCCGTTCCGGACCGTTTACCGCTACAGCAAGGATCTGCATCCGGGGGAGGAAATCACGGTTCAGAAGGGGCAAAACGGGGCCCGGATCATCGTCAACCGCCTGTGGAAAACGCCCGACGGGGAAACGCTCAAAACCGAGCGGATCAGCCGGGATTATTATCCCCCCGTGCCGGAAATTATCTTGCGTCCGGCTTCGGACCTGAACGAAACAAGCGGTGAGGAGGCCGAACCGGCCGGCGAACCGCAGGGGAACGGCGGACCGGAAGGAAATCAGGCGCCCGAAGCGGAAGGAACCGGCGGTGAAACGGGGACGAGCGCCCCGGAGGGAAATGAAACGGCGGACCAAGCCCCGGACGGCAAGACCGGCGATGCGGCCGGAGAGGAGCCTTTGTATGAGGATCCGAACTATGTGAAATAAAAGGCGGACGGCCGGAACGCCGGCATCCGCCGGCTTAAAGACGCGAATGATGCCAATGGAAACGCGGTGAAACCGATGTTGAGAAAACGTTTGGGCGATCTGTTGATCGAAGCGGGACTGATCACGGAAGAACAATTGAATCACGCCTTGAAGAACAAATCTCCCGATGAAAAGCTGGGCGACGCCCTCCTCCGCGAGGGGTTCATTACGGAACAGCAGCTGATCGAGGTACTGGAATTCCAGCTGGGCATTCCCCATATCAATGTCAGCCAGTTTCCCATCGATCAGGATCTCATCCAGCTCGTCCCGAAGGAATTGGCCAAGCGGCACAACGCCCTGCCGATCCGGAAGGAAAGGAACAAGCTGTTCGTCGCCATGTCCGATCCGCTGGATTATTTTGCCATCGAGGAGTTGCGGATGGCCACCGGCTGCCAAATTGAACCCGGGATCGCGGCGAAAGACGAGCTGTTCCGCGCGATTACCAAGTATTACGATCTCCAGGAATCGATGGAAGAAGCGATCAATGATCTGACGCCGGAGGAGGATTTGGATGAAGTCCGGATTACCGATGAAGATTCCCCGGTGGTCCGGCTCGTCAACCAAATCATTGCCAACGCCGTCGCCCAACGGGCGAGCGACATCCACTTGGACCCGCAGGAGACGGAAGTGCGGGTCCGCTACCGGGTGGACGGGATGGTCCGTTTGGAGCGGACGCTGCCGAAGCATCTGCAAAATATGATCACCGCCCGGATCAAGATCATGGCCGATCTGAACATTACCGAAAACCGGATCCCCCAGGACGGGAGGATCAAGACGACCGTCAACTTCAAGCCGATCGACATCCGGGTCTCGACGCTGCCGACGATATACGGCGAAAAGGTGGTCATGCGCATCCTCGACTTGAGCAGCGCCTTGAACCGGCTCGATAAATTGGGTTTCGCCCCGGAAAATTTGGCCCTTTTCCGGAAAATGATCGAAAGGCCGAACGGCATCGTGCTCATCACCGGGCCGACCGGATCGGGAAAGTCTTCCACCCTGTACGCGGCACTCAACCATCTGAACCGGGAAGAAGTGAACATCATCACGATCGAAGATCCGGTGGAATACCAATTGGATGGCATCAATCAAATGCAGGTCAACGAAGACATCGGCTTGACCTTCGCCAGCGGCCTGCGGTCGATCCTGCGCCAGGACCCGGACATTATCATGATCGGGGAAATCCGCGACGTGGAAACGGCGCAAATCTCCATCCGCGCCTCCTTGACCGGCCACCTCGTCCTGAGCACGCTGCATACGAACAGCGCGATCGCCACCATCACCCGCTTGAATGATATGGGGATCGAGCCCTTCTTGGTCGCCGCCTCCTTGGCCGGGGTGGTCAGCCAGAGGCTGGTCCGGAAGGTGTGCCGGGACTGCGGGGAAACGGTCGAGGCGACGGAACGGGAAAGGCGGATCTTTTCCGAAAGAGGGATCGAAATCGAGCGGATCAGGCGGGGAAAAGGTTGTCCGAGCTGCAACATGACCGGATACCGGGGACGGATCGCCATCCATGAGCTGCTTTACGTGGATGAGGAAATCCGGAAGTTCATTTTGCGGGAGGCCGATTCGGCGGAAATCCGCCAATATTTGCGGGAGAAGGGCATGAAGTTCCTGATCGACGACGGATTGATGAAGGTGAAGGAAGGCTTGACGACGACGGAAGAAGTCCTGCGGACGGTAACGATCGAATAGGAGCGGAACATCATGGCGTACCATATCTTGGATTTGCTGAGAAAGGCTTATGAGGAAAAAGCGTCGGATCTTCATCTGACCGTCGGTTCGCGGCCGATCCTCCGCGTCCACGGCCAATTGCGGGCCTTCGGGACCGAAGCCCTGACCCCTTTCGATACGGAGGAAATGGCGCGGCGTTTGGTTCCCGACGACCGGTGGGAAACTTTTCTGACCGAGCGGGAGATAGATTTGAATTTTCAGCTGGATGATGCGTGCCGCTTTCGGATCAATGTGTTCCATCAGCAAAATTACATCAGCCTCGCGATCCGGATGATCCCGACAAAGATCCCCACTTTGGAACAGTTGAACATGCCGCCGGTCATCGAAAAATTGTTGGTCAAACCCCAAGGGCTGATTTTGGTGACGGGACCGACCGGGTCGGGAAAATCGACGACCTTGGCGGCGATGATCGATTACATAAACGGGCGTTTTGCCAAACATATCATCACCCTGGAAGACCCGATCGAATATGTCCACGAACATAAGCGTTCGATCATCAACCAACGGGAGGTCGGCAAGGATACGAAAAACTTTGCCAGCGGGCTCCGGGCCGCCCTCCGCCAGGATCCCGACGTCATTTTGGTGGGGGAAATGCGGGATTTGGAGACGATCGCAACGGCGGTCACCGCCGCGGAAACGGGCCACCTCGTTTTGGCCACCCTGCATACGGTGAGCGCCGCCCAAACGATCGACCGCATCATCGACGTGTTCCCTCCCCATCAGCAGGGACAGATCCGGCTGCAGCTGGCGTCGGTCCTGCAGGGGGTCATCTCCCAGCGGTTGCTGCCGAAAAGGGGGTTGGACGGCCGGATCGCGGCGACGGAAATCTTGGTCAATTATCCGTCGGTCGCCAATTTGATCCGGAACGGGAAAACCCACCAAATCCCGAACATCTTGCAGACGGGCAAAGCCCTCGGCATGCANACGCTGGAAATGTCGGTCCAATCCCTCCTTTCCAAAGGGGAGATCTCCGAGGAGACCGCAAAAGTCTACATCGGTGCAGGTGAATGATCGTGGCCGTTTACAAATATGTNGGCAGAACAAAAAAGGGGATGATGAAGAAGGGGACGATCGAAGCCGCGAACAAAAACCAGGCGATCAGCCGGCTCGTGGAGCAGGGCATCCGGCCGCGGGAAGTGACGGAAGCGAAGGGGCTGCTGTACCGGGAAGTGACGCTCGGGAGGCCGGTCAAACATCAGCACTTCGTCATCTATTGCCGCCAATTCGCCACCCTGATCCGGGCCGGGATCCCGATCGTGAAGGCGACGAATATTTTGGCCCGGCAGACGGAAAGCAAGCATTTGCGGAAGGTGCTGCTGCAGATCGAGGACGAACTGCGGTCCGGCCGCTCCTTTTCGGAGGCGGCGGAAAAGCATGCGAAGGTCTTTCCGCCGATGTTCACGAACATGATCCGGGCCGGGGAGGCGACCGGCAGCCTGGATGAAACCTTGGACCGGCTCGCCGCCCACTTCGAAAAGCAGTATTATACGGCGAAAAAAATCCAATCCGCCTTGACCTATCCGGTTTCGATCCTCATCATCATGATTTTCGTCGTCATATTTCTCATGATTTTCATCGTACCGCAGTTTACCGACATGTTCCGGCAGTTCGGCGCCGAACTGCCGCCGGTGACGAAAATGGTGATGGGAATGAGCCATGCCGTCGCCAATTACTGGTGGATCGGGCTGCTCGTGCTCCTTGCGGCCGCCGCGCTGTTCGGCTACTTCATGAAAAACAGCAAAAAATTCCATTACGGCGTCCATTGGTTCCTGCTAAGGATGCCGGTTTTCGGGAATTTGCTGCAAAAGGCGGCCATCGGCAGGACGGCCCGGACCCTGTCGTCCCTCGTTTCCAGTTCCGTCCCGATCTTGGAGGCCTTGACGATCGCGGAAAGGGTCGCCGGAAATCCGGTGATCGGAAAAGTCATTTTGGAAGCGCGGGAAAGCCTGGCGAAGGGGAACCGGCTATCGGAACCTTTCGAAAAAAGCTGGGTGATGCCGCCGCTCGTGACCCAGATGATCGCCGTCGGCGAGCAGTCCGGTTCCCTTGACTTCATGTTGGGCAAGATCGCCGATTTTTACGAAGCGGAAGTCGACCGCACCGTCGATACGTTAAAATCCCTGATCGAGCCGGTGATGATCATCCTGCTCGCCGGCGTCGTCGGTACGATCGTCGCATCGATTATCATTCCCCTGTTCTCCATCTATCAGCAAGTGTTATAGAAAAAAATTTTCCCTTCGGGGGGTGGTCCGACGGAAAAAAAGCCAGTCGTTCCTGAAATTTGGAACAGGAAAAAATCATGATATGAGGAGGAAATGCTATGATTCAAAAATGGAAGAAGCTGAAGAAGAACGAAAAAGGGTTGACGCTGATCGAGCTCCTGGCCGTGCTCGTCATTTTGGGCATCATCGCGGCGATTGTCATTCCGCTGATTGCGAATGTCATTAACGATTCGCGGGATAAAGCGATTTTGGCGGATGCTTCGAACATTATTTCTGCCGCAAAACTTGCGCAAGCCGATGGAAAAGGGGAAGAAAATGGCGGAACAATAACCTTTGATAAGAACACATTAGATAAATATCTTGATAAAGTTACAATGGATGCCGCTGATCAAGTGACTTATTCCAATACTGACGGATGGCAGATAACATACGCTAGATTTAATGACATTAAAAGTGGAGATCTTAAAAATTTCCTGGGAATTGATGATAAAAACACCACAGTTTCGGAAGATAAGATTAATCAGGCTTTAGAAGGTAATATCAGCACAGATGATCAAGAAGAGGATAGTGGTTCTGATTCTAGTTCTTAATAATAGGCTGATCTAAAATTTGCGCTCAATTTAACAACCCCAGGCGCTCCCCGGCGCCTGGCCCCTCTCATTTTTTTCGGGAAGGGGCCAAGCTTTGGCCTTTTCCCGAGGAAAATGAACGGTTCCCCCGGCGGAACCGGTTTTCATTTCGGCACAGGACGGTGAACCAGCCATGATCATAAAAAAGAAAACAGTGAACCTGATCGTTGACGATTATGCCATCCGCTGCGCGGAACAAAGGGGTTCCGGGCTCGAAGAGATCACCTTGATGGAAAAACCGGTCCCGGAAGGGATGGTGGAACAGGGCCGGATCGCCGACGAGATCGCNTTCTATGAATTTTTCAAAGGGACGGTCCAGGAATGGGGGATCAAACGGAGGAANGTCCGTTTCTGCNTCCCGGANTCCCTNGTGAGCATGAAAAAGGAGACGGTGCCCGAACACGTGAAAGAGAATGAACTGAAGGCCTATTTCCATATGGAGATCGGGAACAGCATCTATCTCCCCTTTGAAAATCCGGCCTTCGACGTTTGCCTGTTGCCGGAAAGGGACGCGAACGACGGAAAGCGGAAGGCCCTGCTTTTTTCCGTCCCTCTGGAAGAATTGAACAAATACTCGGAGATCTTCATCGACGCGGGATTGAAGCCGGTGCAGTGCGACATCCGCTCCCTGTCCGCCTACCGGTATTTTGCCGCCGTCGAGGGGGCGAAGCCGGGGGAAGTCTATTTGTTCCTCGAAGTCAATTTAAATTGGCTCGGGATCACCATTTTTTCCGATGACCTGCCCGAATTTATGCGCTATCAGGATTTGGACATCCCGTTGAAAAACTGGAGATGCGTCCCCGCCGGGGAAAATGCGTTCACTTGGGAATATGCCGGGGATGAAACCTATCTGTCCGGGCTGTTGGAAGACCAGNTGGTCGAATTGGAGCGGATCATGAATTTTNACCGTTATTCGATCCATAAAGGGAGGCGAACGGTAACGGGCATCATCCTGTACGGCGANTNTCCGGATTTGGCGAAGGTCCGGGAACGGATCGAAGCGAACTTCACCCTTCCCGTCACGATTTTAAACGGCTATGCTTCCCCGGAAAAAATCGCTGCCCTGCCCCGTTCCTTCATTCCCGTCCTGGGGCTGGCCTTGAAAGGGGAAGTCGTCATGATACCCGATATCAATCTCTTGCCCGAATTCGAGCGGGAGCGGCCGAAAACGAAGCTCATCTTCCTTCTTTTGGTCCTATTGTGGCTATTGCTCTTTGCCGGGCTGTGCTTGATCTATTGGCAAATGAAAAACGACAATGCCTTCTTGCGGACCGCGGAACAAAATTTAACCATGGAAAAAGCCGCCCTGGAAACGAAGCTGTCGCAAAACGGCCAGCAGGAGGGCCCTTCCCTGGAAAATCTCGTGGCGTACGCGGAGGGCTTAACGGCGCCCGCCTCCCTTTTGATTGAACATTTAAAGGAGCTTTTGCCCGAGAACGGCTATCTCGTCCAGTACAGCTACNATGACGGCCAGCTGNCGGTCGTCACGGATTTCGAAACGTTGACGGACCTGTCCGCCTATGTGGAGAAGCTGGGCGCNTCCGAATTCTTTTCCGATGTGAAAGTGAACGAGGTGAGCGCATTCCGGCTGGAAGAAGGCGAGGAGGAGCAGACGGATTTTGCCGTCGTCCCCCGCTATGAAGCGACGATCCAATTGGACGTGAACCGGGGGGCGCTGAAAAAGTCGGGAGGGGAACAGGGTGAATAGTTTTCTGGAAGAAAGGAAAAAACTCGTCTATTTTATCCTCGTCATTCTTTTCTTGCTGCTCGTCCTCCTTTTCGTCCGCTTTATCCTCCCGCTGAAGGAAGAACAGGCGGCGAAGAAGGCGGAGGTAAACCGGCTGGAGCGGGAGATCGGGGCCCTGGAGGACCGGCTGGCCGAGCCGGAGGAAGGTTCCGCCGAAAACGAAGAACAATTGAAAAAACGGATCCCGGATCGGCGGGCGATCGATCAATTGCTCCTTTCCGTGCAGGAGGCGGAATACGCCAGCAATAGCCAGGTGAACTCGATCAGCTTCACCAATTACGACGGGGAGCCCGCAAGCGGCGAAACGGAAACCGCCCCTTCCCCCGGCGGCGGGGATGCGGAAAGCGGCGGCAAAACGGAGGAAGGAGGCGCGGCGCAATCCGACGGTTCCGCCGGTGCGGAAGAGACCGCGGAAAGCCCGGAAGAAGGGACGGCGGAACCGGCCGATGGGCCGGCCTCCCTTCCGGACAAGCCGGAGAATTTAAAAACGATCACCTTCACCGTGGACGTCGTTTCCCCGGATTTCGACAGCCTGCTGAAATTTGTGAAGGAATTGGAAAAATTGGAACGAATCCATACAATAGATACGGTCAGTTTTTCCCTGCCGGGGGAAAAGGAGCGGCTGACGGAGGAGGAAGCCGAAACCGTATCCGCGAAGATCCAGGCAACGACGTTCTACTATCAACCTTGAACGAAATCGAGAGAAAAGGTAGGGCCTATGGAGTACATTTACGCAGTTTTCGTCCTGTTGTACGGCTGGTTTTCGGATCCTTTTTCAATGTCGTCGGCATGCGGACGGCCAAAGGGCAATCGGTCATCCGGCCCCGTTCCTCTTGCCCGGCCTGCCGCACCCCGTTGNCGTGGAAAGAGCTCGTTCCCCTCTTTTCCTATCTTTTTTTAAGGGGCCGGTGCCGGACATGCGGCGCGAAGATTTCCTTCCTTTATCCCGCAACGGAGCTTTTGACGGGGCTCCTGTTTTCCCTGTCCTACCTGCAATTCGGTTTTTCCTGGGAGTGGCTGCAAGCCCTCGTTTTCCTTTCCTTATTGATGATCGTGACCGTTTCCGACCTGGATTCCATGATCATCCCCAACCGGGTGTTGCTCGTTTTTTCCCTTTTGTTCCTCGTCATCCGGCTGGCCGACCCGCTCGTTCCGTGGTGGGATTCCTTGGCCGGTGCCCTTCTCGGCTTTTCCGTGCTGTATCTGTTGGCCGCCGTCACCCGGGGCGGCATGGGCGGCGGCGATATCAAGCTGTTTTTCGTCCTCGGCCTGTTTCTCGGGACGAAAAAGGTATTGCTCACCCTGTTTTTTGCTTCCTTCCTCGGGACCCTTTTCGGCCTGCTGTTGATCGCCTTGAAGAAATTCCGGCGAAAAAAACCGGTGCCCTTTGCCCCCTTTATCGGCGCGGGCGCTTGGATCGCCTATCTTTACGGCGACCGGCTGCTGGCATGGTATTTGTCCACATTTCTACAATGATCAATCCCTGCGGCGAAATTTCCCGAATTCCCCGAAGGACAAGGCGACAAAAGTCTTGTTCTTTTTTTTTCGATCTGTGATAGGATGAAACAAAGCTTCGGAAGGGGAGGCAGGCAGTATGGACAAACTTCCGGAAAAAATCGTCATCAAAATCAACGGGGAAGCAAAAAATGATTCGGAAGGCGGATCCCTTTCCCAAACGCCGGAGAAGGAAATCGCCGCAGGGAAAGCGGAGGCGCCGGCAACGGACGGACGGAAAACAAGAAAAATGCCGCCGGCGATTTGGCGCAATTCTTACCGCCCGAAAAGAAAAACGGGGACGGGCGGCCGGAAAAATGCCCCTTACCCGGCTTTCGCCGCCGTCGGAGCGGCGGTGGCCGCCGGCGTTTTGATCGGCTTTTTCCTGCTGAACCTCATGCTCAAGGAAGAGCAGCCGAACCGGGAAAACGCGGCAGCCCCCAAGGAACCGGCGGCGGAGGCGGCGGAAACGGCCGATTTGCCGGAAATGGCCTTCTATATCTTCCAAGCCGGTTATTTTAAAAATGAAGATTCCTTGAACAAGATGCTGGAAGATTTAAAGGGTAAAAATCTGTCGGCAAAAACGGTGAAGGATGCGGACCATTACCGGGTATTCATCGGGGTTGCCGATTCCTTGGAAAGGGGAAAGGAGATGCGGAAAAGCCTCTCCCTTTATTCGGAAACGTGGCCGGCGGAGGTGAAGGCGGNGGAAAAACGGATCGCCCGGCTGACCCGGGAGGAGAAAATCTTTTTGGAAAAGGCNCCGGAGATTTACAAACGGCTGGTGGAAAAAGCGGTGAGCCGGTATNTGAANTCCCCGTCCGCCGTATCCGACGCGGAGATCCTCCGGGACATGGAGGAGATCCGGGCGATGGAATTGAAAAACGAAAAGGTGCTGCGGNTGAGGAATGCCCTTGTGAACGCTTATCAGCAATGGGAAGGGTTCGAAAAAGCGGGGAAGGAAAAAGCGTGGCGGCACATCCAGGAAAACTTGACGGATTTTGTTGAAGCCTATTTTCATCTTTCATGAGGCGGGTTCGGACTTTTCTCCCGGCAGAAGGGCGGGATTTTCCCTTTATTTCCGCGGAAAAATGAAAAGATTTAATGGAGACGTAAAGGAAAAGTAAAATTTGTGTCGTTGTTTGTCGAGGGCGGCTTTGATAGGATTATGTTACGCAATCTTTTTTCGGGAAGATCCGTGAAACGGCGGATCGGCCCGCTGCCGCAAAAGCATCGTTTTCTGTTCATCGGCGGGGCTTAACGCCTTTTTTCTTTGCCATTTTTACCTGAAAAAAACTGTAACACGGAATGCAAAGGGTATAGTAAAATCAAAGGGGAGGGAAGAGCCTATCAAGCAAGCGCTCATGATCCGGGACGTTCCGAAAGAGGAAAGGCCGAGGGAGCGATTTATCCGGTACGGCCCGAAAAGTTTATCGAATCAGGAATTATTGGCGATTCTCCTCAGGACCGGAACAAGATCCGAATCGGTGCTTCAGCTTGCCCAGCGGCTCCTGATTCGCTTCGAAGGCTTGCATCTCCTGAAAGATGCCACCCTGGAAGAATTGACAAAAATCGAAGGGATCGGAGAAGCGAAGGCGATCCAGATTTTGGCCGCCATCGAACTGGGGAGAAGGATCGGCAATATCGCCCAGCAGGAGCGGTACGTGATTCGTTCCCCCGAAGACGGGGCAAGATATTTAATGGAAGAGATGCGTTTTCTCACCCAGGAACATTTTGTCTGCCTGTATTTGAACACGAAAAACCAGGTGATCCACAAGCAGACGGTATTCATCGGCAGCTTGAACGCCTCCATCGTCCATCCCCGGGAAATTTTTAAAGAGGGATTGAAGCGGTCCGCCGCCTCCATCATCTGTTTCCACAATCATCCGAGCGGGGATCCCACGCCCAGCCGCGAGGATATCGACGTCACGAAAAGGCTGAAGGAATGCGGGAAGATCCTCGGCATCGAATTGCTGGACCATATCATCATCGGCGACAGAAAATATATCAGCTTGAAAGAAAAAGGCTACTTGTAACACTAGGATTTTTGGCAAGTCTCATGTATAATAATTATTATGGATTTTTCATCTTTTTGACCGAAACAGGAATACTTTTTCCCAAAAGCGCAAATGCAGTCAGAAAGCGTGCATCATGAGAAAATTGGATCGGAAAGGGAGATACGGACAATGTTCGGATTAGGCGCCAAAGATTTGGGAATCGATTTGGGAACAGCCAATACCCTCGTCTATATAAAAGGGAAAGGAATTGTCGTGAGGGAGCCCTCCGTCGTGGCCATCCAAACGGATACGAAGCAGATCGTCGCCGTCGGGAACGATGCGAAAAACATGATCGGCAGAACCCCGGGGAACGTGGTCGCATTAAGGCCGATGAAGGACGGGGTGATCGCCGACTATGAAACGACGGCGAAGATGATGAAGTATTTCATCAACCGGGCGTTGAAAGGGAAGAACGGTTTTGGCCGCAAACCGTACGTGATGGTGTGCGTTCCTTCGGGAATCACCGCCGTGGAAGAGCGGGCGGTGATCGATGCGACCCGCCAGGCCGGGGCGCGGGATGCCTACACGATCGAGGAACCCTTTGCCGCCGCCATCGGGGCGGACCTGCCCGTCTGGGAGCCGACCGGGAGCATGATTGTGGACATCGGGGGAGGCACGACGGAAGTAGCCATCATCTCCCTCGGGGGGATCGTCACGAGCCAGTCGATCCGCGTCGCCGGCGACGAAATGGACGAGGCGATCATCAATTACATCCGGAAAAATTACAATTTGCTGATCGGCGACCGTACGGCGGAGACGATCAAATTGGAGATCGGTTCGGCAGGCATGCCCGAAGGCATCGGCAGCATGGAGATCCGCGGCCGGGATCTCGTCACCGGACTTCCGAAAACGATCGAAATCACGGCCGAGGAGATCGCCCAAGCCCTCCATGATACGGTGTACGCCATCGTGGAAACGGTCAAGCTGACGCTGGAAAAGACGCCGCCCGAATTGGCGGCCGACATCATGGACCGGGGCATCGTTTTGACCGGGGGAGGCGCCCTGTTGAGAAATTTGGATAAAGTCATCAGCGATGAAACGAAGATGCCGGTTTTAATTGCGGAAAATCCGCTGGATTCGGTGGCCATCGGCACCGGGAAGGCCCTCGAAAATATCGACCTGTTCAAAAACAAGGTCAGAAACTCGCGGTGATGCAATTAAGAGGTGTACATCATGCCGCAATTTTTCACAAATAAGCGCTTGATCCTTTTATTTGTCGGGATTATTTTACTCGTGGCGTTGATCGGTTTTTCGCTGAGGGAGAGGGATCATCTGTCATGGCCTGAGCAGTTTGTAAAAGACACTGCCGGCTTTGTGCAATATCTCGTAGCAAAGCCCGCACATTCGGTTGCGGGTTTTTTTGAAAACATCCGGGACATTCAAAACACCTACAAAGAAAACGAAGTCCTGAAAAAACATCTTGAAGAATATGCCCAACTGAAGGTGGAAAACGACCGGCTGAAAAAGGAAAACGAAGAGCTGAAGGCGATCTTGGAAACGGAGAAGGATCTCTCTTCCGTAAAGACCATCCACGCTTCCGTCATCGCCCGGAATCCCGAACGTTGGAACGAAAGCCTCATCATCAACAAGGGGGAAGTCCACGGGATCAAAAAGGATATGGCCGTCGTCACCGCGGGAGGCATGATCGGAAAGATTTCCAGCACCGGCAAAACCACGTCGACGGTCCAGCTTTTGACGACCCTTGACCGGACGAACCGGATCCACGTCGCCATTCAAGGGAAAAGGATGTTTACGGTTTGGTGGGGGGCTATGACGAAGAGACGCAAATGCTTCTCGTCAAGGAAATCCCCAAGGATAAAAAAGTGAAAAAAGGGCAGAAGGTGATCACCTCCGGATTTGGCGGGGTATTTCCGAAAGGCCTTTACATAGGGGTTTTGGAAAAGGTCGAACCGGACCAATACGGCTTGACGCAAACCGGGTACATAAAACCCGCGGCCAATTTTTACAATATCGAAAATGTGCTCGTNGTTGAGCGGCTCATGGAGATGCCCGACAACGAAGAAGACCGGGTGGACGGATCATGAAGAAATGGCTGATCGTTCTGGTTGCCTGCCTGCTGTTTGCCGTTGACGGAAATTTTGCCAACTTTTTCCCTGGCCATCTGTTTTCCGCATACGGACTGGCTGCCCCCCGGTTTTTATTCGTTTTTATCCTGCTTGTCGCCATCTATTACGATGCGAAAACGGCCCTGGTTTACGCTGCCGTTTTCGGGCTGATCACCGATTTCGTGTTCACGGAAATTTACGGGATCTACCTGTTCTGGTATCCCGCGGCCGTTTATCTCGTTTCCAAAATCATGAAAGTCCTCCATTCCAATTGGTTCATCGTTATGGTCGTTACCCTTTTTGCCATTTCCGTTCTCGAAGGAGGCCTTTATTTGTTTTACTCCATCCTGACCCCGCTTTCCTTTTCGGCGGAAGAATTTTTCCGGTACCGATTTTTCCCCACCTTATACGTGAATCTCGTTTTCTATTTGGTTGCCGCTTTTCCGCTTCGGAAAGGATTGTCGGTGTTAAAAAGGGAAAAGGATGAGGAAAGAAGCATTTTTGATGCCTAGTTTCGCGCACGCTGGCTGCCTTTCCCCCGGGAAAGGAGGAAAATCCGGTTTCGCCGGTTCCCGTCCCTTTCATTTTTCTGTTTTTTGGCGGCTTTTCCGAATCCCGCAGGAGGAAGGCGCGGCAGGGCCTTTTCACGGTTTTTCCGGCCAGACGGGGCAGAGCTCCTTTCCGGACGGCGGAAGGATGATGAAGAGGGCTGCCATTCGAAGTTTTTTTGCGGCAATTGTGGCAAGGAAAAGAGGATTCACCCCGGCTTTTGTTGAAATTTATTTTGTTGAGGTGAACTTCTAGCATGATCAAATCGCAG
>JGI26049J44785_1000931_pt1 | contig 15526 bp, 18 predicted proteins | sample HigsolmetaGSP11D_FD_44785 | JGI IMG/M metagenome (IMG submission 44785)
GGCAGCAGAATCACCGAGATCAACCCCGATCTGCGCGACTCGTACTCGTGCAGCGGAGCGATGATCGCGGCCAGCTCCCCGCTCCTCAGCCGCTCCCAGGGATCTTCCGTCGAATATACGGCAAATCGTTCGGTCCACAGGGTCATATCCATCCACTGCTCCTGCCCCTCCGCACCGCCATCGCTGTCCGTATCCGCCGATACAGCGGACGACACGCCGGGACCGGATGGATCAGCGGGATCAGCGGCATCACTTGAGCTGGCCCTGACCGCATCCTTCGTCCTGGCAGCGCCCACCTGCCACCTTGGCAAGCCTTCCAGCAGCGCGGTGACCATCTCATCCGCGGGCTCATTGAGCCTGGGAACTCCCTGATCCTCATCGGGTGTACTCCCTGGCTCCGCAGTTCCCTCAGCTGTACCCTCCTCAGCTGCCACCCCCTCCTCCGCGGCCTGGCTGTCCGAGGCATCTGCCGCCTCCTCGGCATCCGCGAGCGGCGGAAACTGCCATTGCTGATCCAGCATATAGGCCAGTGCGGCATATGCCATCGGATCCCGCTCATTGATGTACAGTCCATTGTATTGATAGATCGTCCAGAGCCATTCCGCATCGCCGGGCGACCTCTCCCCGGTCAGTTCCAGCCATACCGCCTCGTTGTAGGCAAGGATGTAGGGCTCGATCTGGAAAGGAATGCCCCATATGTATCCGTTCCATTTCAGTTGCTCGATGACCACTGGCAGATATTCGGTCTCGGTAACCGTCGTGAAATAATCATCCGTCGGCTGCAGTCTGGCATGTCCCGCATGGTGCTTGACCAGCTCGTTATCAAGCAGGATGATGTCCGACACCTCTCCCAGACGGAAAGCCCGTTGCAGATACTCGTCCAGGGCGTCCTCCTTCAGGTTGCTGAGCCTGACGGTCATGTCGGTATTCTCCAGCAGGAAATTCCGGTTAAGCGCTTGCATTCCACGATAGGCCTCATCGGGCAAGCTGACCACGACCCGCAGGCTGACAAGTTCCCTGGATCCCGAGAGCTGCAGGGGATCAGCCATGGACAAGGAATCCTCCTTCGACTGTTGGTCGGGCGGAGTATAGCTGATGCCGCGAAGCGATACGATCAGCGTGCCAAAAAGCAGCACAGAAGCGGCCAGCAGTACCAGTCTCTTGGTTGGCACAGGGCACATTCCTTTCCCCTATATGGTCAAAGCCTCAAGTTTAAGCGATCTTGGCGATTCTTTCTTATCTATCATAGCACATCATGAGGAACTTGTGGTGACCAATTAGGCGGAACGGCGCACACAACTGCACCAGGTAGCGGCCAATCATGCGTCTGCAGTCCCAGCCAGCAGCCGCCGACCCCCCCCGTCCGAATGCGATTCGGGGGCAGTGCGACAGATGCATCCCGAACTCCGAAGCCATGAAGCCCCCGGCACAAACCTCGCCCCCCGAAGGCATAAATCCCGCCTTCCGGAGGGCGATCGATTACAGCAGATCGGCGGCCAGCTGCGCGAGCTGCGAGCGCTCGCCCTTCTCCAGCGTGATATGGCCGGCGATCGGATGCTCCTTGAAGCGTTCCACCACATAGGTCAGTCCATTGCTGTAGGCATCCAGGTACGGGTGATCGATCTGCTCGGGATCGCCCATGAGGATGATCTTGCTTCCTTCCCCGACCCGCGAGACGATCGTCTTCACCTCATGCCGGGACAGGTTCTGCGCCTCATCGATGATGATGAACTGTCCCGGTATGGAGCGGCCGCGAATATACGTCAGCGCCTCCACCTGGATGCTGCCGATGCCCGCGAGGATCTTCTCGATATCGCCGGCCCGCTTCGTATCGAACAGAAACTCCAGATTGTCGTAGATCGGTTGCATCCAGGGTCGAAGCTTCTCCTCCTTCTCCCCCGGCAGATAACCGATATCCTTGCCCATGGGCACCACCGGGCGGCCGATCAGCAGCTTCTTGTAGCGGCGCTCATCCTCCACCTTCAGCAGCCCGGCAGCCAGAGCCAGCAGCGTCTTGCCGGTTCCGGCCTTGCCCGATATCGTCACCAGCGGAATATCGTCATTCAGGAGCAGCTCCAGCGCCATCCTCTGTTGCGCGTTGCGCGCGCTGATCCCCCATACCNGATCATTGCCCAGGAACAACGGTTCCAGCCTGCTGCCGTCCACACTCGTCTTGGCCAGCGCCGACCGGGAACCGCCTGCGGCGTCCTTCAGGATGACAAATTCGTGCGGATACAGACGATAACCGAGCTTCAGATCGTCCGTCCTCAGACTTTTCTGCTGGTAGAACGTGTCGATCACGGACGCCTCCACCAGCATCGTGTGGTGGCCCGGATACAGGTCACTCGCCGACACAAGGCGGTCCGACATATAATCCTGGGCCGTAAGCCCCAGCACGTCAGCCTTGATGCGAACGAGCGTGTCCTTGCTGACCAGCACGACCGGCCTGGGCTCGGGCTTCTCGCTTTCCTCGTGCCAATAATTAAGCGCCACCGCGATGATCCGGTTGTCATGGGTGATCTCCAGGAAGGCATCGTGCAGCTTCTGGAAGCTGCGATGATTCAGTTCCACCTTGATGACGCCTCCATTGTCCAGCATGATCCCGTCATGCAGCCTGCCCTTCTGACGCAAGCTGTCCAGCATGCGCGACACGTAGCGGGCGTTTCTCCCGATCTCGTCCACGTTGCGCTTCTTGCTGTCGATCTCCTCCAGGACCACTGCAGGGATGATGACCTCATTGTCTTCAAACGCAAAGATCGCATTGGGGTCATGCAACAACACGTTGGTATCCAACACGAAGATCTTCTTCATGGGCGTCCCTCCTGATATTGGATAAGAATGGGGATCACTGCGATACATACGGATGCGTTCCGGGGCCAAACTATAGACGGAATCGTGAATCGAAAGGACGAGTGAGATGATGAGAGTTTGGCGGCTGATCATGGCAAGCTTGATGCTCCTGCTGGCGGCATGCGCTAATCCGGATAATGATGAAACTTCCCCTCCTTCAGATGAGCAAGATAGACAGGTTAAGGTCAGACAGACCGTTCCGCCCAAAAAGGAGATCAAAAATCACCAGGAGGTGGCCGAACGACTGGCTGATCTCGCTGCAAGCGTGCCGGAGGTCAACGAGGCAACTTGCGTGGTGTTCGGCAATACAGCGATCGTCGGCATCGACGTAAGCGGGAATCTGGACGCTTCCGAGGTGGGGACGATCAAGTACGCCGTAGCCGAAGCGCTGCGCAATGACCCTTACGGCGTCCACGCGATCGTAACGGCGGACATGGATCTGTACCAACGCATCCGGGAATTGTCCAGACAGATCAAGGATGGCAAGCCTGTGGCCGGACTGNCCAATGAGCTGGCGGATATCGTCGGCCGCATCATGCCGCAGCTTCCAAGCGACGTCATCCAGCCCGACGAACAGCCTGATGTGCAGAACCCGGCGAACCGTTCCGGCAGCTGATCATATCTTCTTATATGCGCTGAATGCCTGAAGAAATGCTTCGATGGAGCCAGGTTCTTCAGGGCCCGGACGGATCAGGTGGTTGCCTGCTATGGCGTATGCCGTGCAGGAGGCTGCAGAGCTTACCAACAGCAAAAAAAGCCCAGTTGAAATCAACTAGGCTTTCTGCAGAGCGGCGAAGACTTGCGCATCCAGCTTGTCTGCCGCACGCTTGTCATACGTTTTCTCAACCTCAGGCATCGCGGAGATGCGGGAACCATAGTACATCGCATCCCGCACAGCCTCCACCTCNACCTCAATGCAGGCGAGCTTGATCGGCACTTCCTCCAGCCTGTCATGAAGGACGGTTGCCGTGCCTTGAACCGCATAGAAGGACCCGGCTGCAAACAGCGACAGCGTAACCCGCCTGTCAGCTTTCACATTGGTGATCAGCCTGGATCTGGCATCGACCGCGATGCGCAGCTTCNTCGGCGAGTGCGGCGTGATCCAGGAGATCGCGCTGGAGGTGATGCATCCGGTCTCGCTGTCGATCGTGTTCAGTATGACGAAGTTCTCATGCTGCTTCAGCTGTTCCAGGATCGGTTCGGAGAGTGTAGTCATGGTTTCTGCCATCCGCTAGAAGTCCTCCCATCCTTGACTAATACACCAANTATATCATATTCGCGCCGGANAGTTCTACTGATCGCCATCCAGATGCGCCTTCAGCGCTGCCCGCATCGTCGCCAGGCTATCCTGGTTCGGCCATACGTACGGGCTCTTCCAGGTTCCTTCGAGGCGCAGGAACTGGATGTTCTCCGACTTGATGCCGATATACGTGCGAACGAGAGTCAGCAGGTCGTCGCGCGGGATCGTCGTCTTCACATTGGCGCCGACGGCATCCAGCACCTCGAACACACGAACGACCGTTTCCAGCGATTTCACCTTGTCGACGATGGCGGATACGACCTGCTGCTGGCGGGCATTGCGCTCGAAGTCGCTGGACTGCCGGGTGCCATCGTTCGACTGGCGATACCGGACGAAGTCGAGCGTCTGCTTGCCGCTCAGGAGCTGCACGCCTTTGGTCAGGTTGATGTCCGTGCCGTCGGTCGGGTCATGGTAGCGCATGTCCATATCGACATCGATCGTGAGTCCCCCGAGCGCATCGATGATTTCCTCGAACGCCTTGAAGTCGATCTCCACCACATAGTCGATCGGAACCGCGAAGAATTCGGAGAAAATCTCCTTTACATAGTCATAAGCCTTGTCCTTGTCCTCTTTGCGCGCCCTTGCGTAGAACGAGTTCGCCTTGCCGTCCTTCCAGCCTGTCGGATCCATGTATGTATCGCGCGGGATCGAAGCGACAATGGCGGACTTGGGATTCGGACGCAGCGACACGAGCATGATCACATCGGTGTTCAGGCTGCCAAACTGCGGACGATTGTCCGTTCCCAGCAGCAGGATATTGCGCACCTCGCGATCCGCTCTCCCCTTGACAACTGCATTGCCTTTCTCATCCTTCGTGTCCTTTGTCACGCTCGCGGGTAATGTGATCTGGTCGATCACATCACCGACCTTGTCAGCCAGCATCACGCCATACACGATGCCGACCGCAAGCAGGACAGCGATGACCGAGAGGATGACAACGAGCCATTTCCTCCTTGAACTGCGCTTGGCCTGATGTCTGGCGCTGCGCGATAAGGGAGGATTCGGATTCAGTTCTGCCATATGTCGTACACCTAGATTCGCTATAAATTGTACTTCGGATTCGAGTTGATATCACGCAGGAGCTGTTCGGCTCTCTCCCGGTCGAAGAGTTGCACCTTGCTTCCCTCCGCATTGCCATAACGCACGTGAATCATCGTGGCGTCCCTGCCGATGATCTCGACGTGATCGATCTGATGATCCTGCTCAAGGATCTCGCGAAAAAAATCCAGCGTATCGTGCGCGGAGCGGTCATCCGGCCTGCCTTCCACCACGATCGCCATCTGCAGCCAGTTAAACAAGGCGTCCTGAAGCTTCATGCCCATCACCTGTCCGTTTCTTCGGAATGGCTAGCCCGAACCTTCGGCTCTGCACGGCCCATTTCCTGATCTCCGGCAGGAGACGAGCCGGGGCCTTGCCGACCGCGCCTGACCACCCAGGAGCGGATGCGCACCGTCAGCATCAGCGCGATCGCCACGGCGAAACCGTGCACGATCGGCAGTCCAACCTTCATCTGGAAGAACATGAGGAGCCAGCCGCCGATCAGGATCAGGACGTACACCAGCGCGTCCTTCAGCAAGGGCAGCTTGCGCGGACGGAACACCGCATTAAAGATATAGATCATACATGCGACTATGAACAGATACGTGATCCACGGGTGTTCCACCAGCCATTGCTGAAGGCCGCCGGATTGTTGCCCTTCCATGCGCACAACCTCCTTCGGTTGAACTTGTTATTCAGCCGTATTGGCCGCCATCTTGCGTTGCTTCTCATAGCGGGCGCGCTCGCCCTTGTCGAGCACCTTCTTGCGCAGACGGATCGACTTCGGCGTGATCTCGCAATACTCATCGTCGTTCAGGTATTCCAGCGCCTGCTCCAGGGACAGGATGCGCGGCACCTTCATCTTCACCGTCTCTTCCTTCGTTGCGGAACGCACATTGGTGAGCGCCTTCTCCTTGCATACATTGACGATGATATCATTGTCGCGGTTATGCTCGCCGACGATCATGCCTTCATACACTTCGGTGCCCGGTTCGATGAACAGGGTGCCGCGATCTTCCACGGACAGGATGCCATAGGTGGTGGCGACTCCCGACTCGCTGGCGATCAGCACGCCCTCGTGGCGGCCGCCGACCTCGGCGCCCTGATACGGCGCATAGCTGTCGAAAGCATGGTTCATGATGCCGTAACCGCGCGTGATGGTCAGGAAATGCGTGCGATAACCGATCAGGCCGCGCGCCGGAATGAGGAACTCCAGACGGACATTGCCCGTGCCGTTGTTCGTCATGTTGAGCATCTCCGCCTTGCGCGTGCCCAACGACTCCATAACGGCGCCCATGCTTTCCTCCGGCACGTCGATGATCAGCTTCTCCATCGGCTCATGCTTCACGCCGTTGATCTCCTTGATGATGACCTCCGGCTTGGACACCTGCAGCTCATAGCCTTCGCGGCGCATGTTCTCCAGCAGGATGCCGAGATGCAGCTCGCCGCGTCCCGAGACGATGAATTCATCGGGGCTGTCCGTCTCCTCCACGCGCAGGCTGACGTCCGTCTCGAGCTCCTTGAACAGGCGTTCACGCAGCTTGCGCGACGTCACCCACTTGCCTTCGCGGCCGGCGAACGGGCTGTTGTTGACGAGGAAGGTCATCTTCATCGTCGGCTCCTCGATCTCCAGCAGCGGCAGCGCTTCAGGATGCGCCGGATCGGCCAGCGTCTCGCCGATATTGATGTCCTTCACGCCGGCGATGGCGATGATATCGCCTGCCCCAGCCTCGTCGATCTCCACCCGCTTGAGTCCGCTGAAGCCGAACAGCTTCTCGACCCGTCCCTGCTTGATGCTGCCGTCGCGCGTCATCACGGCGATGGACTGACCCTGCCTGATGATGCCGCGATTCACGCGTCCGATCGCGATGCGCCCCAGATACTCGTTGTAATCGAGGAGCGTCACCTGGAACTGCAGCGGCTCGTCGATATTGCCCTTCGGCGCCGGGATATGCTCGATGATCTTCTCATAGAGCGCCTCCATGTTGGCATCCTGGCGATCCGGATCGAGGCTTGCCGTGCCGTTCAGCGCCGAAGCGTAGACGACCGGGAAGTCCAGTTGCTCGTCGCTCGCCTCCAGCTCGATGAACAGATCCAGCACCTCATCGACGACCTCCGCCGGACGCGCGTTCGGCCTGTCGATCTTGTTCAGAACCACGACCGGAGTCAGCCCGTTCTGCAGCGCCTTGCGCAGCACGAACTTCGTCTGCGGCATGCAGCCCTCGAAGGAATCGACCACGAGCAGCACACCATCCACCATTCGCATGATCCGCTCGACTTCCCCGCCGAAGTCCGCGTGTCCCGGCGTATCGACGATGTTGATCAGATAATCCTTGTAGCGGATGGCGGTGTTCTTCGCGAGTATGGTGATCCCCCGCTCCCGCTCCAGATCATTGGAATCCATCGCCCGTTCGGCGACAGCCTCATTCTCGCGGAACGCGCCCGATTGCTGCAGCAGCTTGTCGACGAGTGTCGTCTTGCCATGATCGACGTGCGCGATGATCGCAATGTTGCGGATCATTTCTCTTTTATGCATGGTTCCAATCCTTTCTATAATGACAGATGCCAGGATCTTCAGGCATGTCCCGCTTGCGGGTCATGCCACGTGCGTCCTGGAGCTGTGCGATTTGCCTTGATGTGAACACCTGTGAACCGTCGATAACCATGAAAGAAGCGCCGGACATAACCGCCGACGCCTTCGTATATTATATCGCATATTCAACTTCATGACAACGAAAGATTGATTGGCTGTCTTACCAGGCCCGCGGACGACGCAGGATCATGAACAGCCCGATCAGGATGAGCGCAGCTGCGATCACATAGATCGCGTTGGTGCGTATCAGGGTGAAGCCGAAGAACACGATCGACACGCTGCCGACGATCAGCGACGCGATCAGCGCTCCGCGCGGCTTGTCATCCGAGAACATGTAATACTCATACAGGCCAACGGCCACCCCGAAGATGAAGCCGGGCCACAGGTAACTCATCGCTCCCCAGCCGAAGATGGTACAGTAGAGGAACATCAGCGAGTAGGTGACCAGCAAGCCGCCGGGGATCAGGGCGGCGGCAGGAAGCGTTCGCGAGAAATAAAACATATGAAGCAACAGCCCCGCGGCCAGGATGAGGATCGGCCAGAAGACATTCCAGACGAACGTGATGACCCCGAGCTTCCCGAGCAGGATGAAAATGCCGAGCAAGATGATGATAACACCGAGTGACAATCGATTCGATCGCATCCTGAAAACTCCTTCGNCTTATTCGTTGACATGAAGCGCTCACATCAACCTTACAACCATAGTTTACAGGATACGTGGAAAAATTGCCAGCCGTTTATGGATGCCCTATCTTCCGCCGCGCAGCTTGAGAAAACCCGGGACCAGCGCAAACNCCATGCACANGAGCGGCACCGTCACGTGAACATGCTGCGGCATCAGCGAGATCCACCGCCCCAGCCTGGGATCGCCAAGCAGCATCTCTCCCGCCGTATAGCCCAGAATGGCGGCGCCAGCATACGAGAGAACCGGGAAGCGGATGAGCAGCTTCACGACGAGCGAGCTTCCCCAGATGATGAGCGGAATGCTGAGCATGACGCCGATCATGACAAGCACGACATGCCCTTTCGCGATGGCCGCGATGGCCAGGACGTTGTCGAGGCTCATGATGAAGTCCGCCGCCATGATCGTCCATACCGCCTGCCACAAGCCCTTCGCCTCGCGCACATCGGAATGCGCATTCCCGTCATCATCCAGCAGCTTGATGGCGATATACATGAGCAGCATCGCACCTGCCGCCTGCAGATAAGGAACCCTGAGCAACAGCAGGGCGGCGAATACGAGGACGATGCGCAGCACGACCGCCCCGACCGCCCCCCACCAGATCGCGGCCTTGCGCTGATGTTCCGGCAGATTGCGGCTGGCCATCGCGATGATGACGGCGTTGTCTCCGCTCAGCACGAGGTTGATCAACATGATCTTCGCCAGTATCATTCCCCATTCCAATCGTTCCCCACTCCCGCATTCATCGGCATGGGAGCTTGCCAATGNACTCGGTTCGCACCTCATATACAAGCTCTATTCATGTTTATGAATGCGGACTGGCCTTTAGAAGAGCGAATTGGACGGTTCTTCCTGCTCACCCCTGCGGATGATGAGCAACTCCGTATCCTGGATGGCCTGCTCGATCGCTTCCTCCATCCAGGCAAGACGCCTCTCCACCCTCTCCACGACGCCGAGATTCGGGTTGGTGCTCGGCGAGCGCGGCTGGAAGATCGTGCAGCAATCCTCATAGGGGAGGATCGAGATCGCATACGTGTCGATCTCCTCCGCCATCCGGATGATGTCGATCTTGTCGGTCGTGATGAGAGGTCTGAGGATCGGGATCGACACTGCCCGCTCGATCGTATTCAGGCTGCTGAGCGTCTGGCTGGCCACCTGGCCGAGGCTTTCTCCGGTGACGATGGCGAGCGCGTCGTTCCGCTCGGCCAGCCGCTCGGTGATGCGGAACATCGCCCGGCGCATGAGCGTGATGAGCAGATTCTCGGGCGCCTGTTCCTTCAGCCCCGTCTGGATGCGCGTGAACGGCACGACGTGCAGACGAATCTCCCGCGCGTACTCGCTGAGCTTGCGCGTCAGGTCGATCACCTTCTGCTTGGCCCGTTCACTCGTATAGGGGTAGCTGTGGAAATGCACCGCCTCGATGCGCAGGCCGCGGCGCATCGCCTGCCAGCCGGCGACCGGGCTGTCGATGCCACCCGACAGCATGAGCATCGCCTTGCCGTTGCTGCCGAGCGGGAAACCGCCCGTGCCGTAGACGATTTCGGAGAACACGTAGGCGCCCTCCTGCCGCACCTCCACCCACAGCTCGACGTCCGGTTCGTGCACATCCACCTTCAGACCTGGCGTGCGGCTCAACACATAAGCGCTCACATGGCGGTTGAGCTGCATCGAATCATACGGGAAAGCCTTGTAGGAGCGTCGGCTCGTCACCTTGAAGGTGCCGGGCTTCCTGCCCAGGGATTGCATCACTCTGAGCGCCGCCTGCTGGATGTCCGCCAGGTCCAGCTCCGCCCTCAACACCGGGCTGAAGCTGCGCAGGCCGAACACCTTCTTCAGCTGCGCCGCGACCTGTTCATAGGGAGCCCCGTTCAGCTGGATATACACGCGGCCGAATGTCTTGACGATCTTCATCTGGGGATAATCGCCCGTCAGATTCCGGATGTGGGAAATCACCATATCCTCGAACCTGGTGCGATTCTTCCCCTTCAGGGTCAATTCACCAAATCGAAGCAAGATAAGATCAGGTTGCATAGATACCTCCAAGAGATGTCCTTGTTGAACGGATCAGCGCATGAGATGTCTGAGTTCCTGCACGACCTGCTTCAGCGCGGCGGCCAGCCGGTCGACCTGCTCCGGCGTATGGTCCTTCGCCAGGCTGATGCGCAGCCCGCTTCTCGCCTGAGCTTCCGACAGCCCAAGCGCAAGCAGGATACGGCTCGGCTTGTCTTCGCCGGACGAACAGGCCGAACGGGAAGAGATACAGAAGCCGCGCTGCTCCAGGGCGTGGACGAGCACTTCGGATCTCAGCCCGGGGCAGGACAGATTGACGATGTGCGGAACGGACAGCGCATCGTCGGCCGGGCTGTTGATCTCGATGCCCTCAGCACCTGTCAGCTGCTCAACCAGCCGCTTCTTCAGCCCGGATACCCGCTGCCAGGCGGCGGGCTGACTCTCCAGGGCCAGCCTCAGCGCCTTGGCCATGCCTACGATATAGGGGACGTTCTCCGTCCCGGAGCGAAGTCCGAACTCCTGCCCGCCTCCGCTGATCAGCGGATCGAGGCGGACGCTCTCCCGCTTGTAGAGGATGCCGATCCCCTTCGGCCCCTGGAACTTGTGGGCGGACAAGCTGAGCATGTCGACGCCCAGCTTCTCCGGATAGACCGGGATCTTGCCGGCAGCCTGGACGGCGTCCACATGGAACAGCACCTTCGGATAACGCTTCAGGATCGCGGCGATCTCCTCGATCGGCTGAATCGTTCCCAGCTCGTTGTTCACGTACATGATGCTGACGAGCACGGTATCCTCCTGGATGGCTGTCTCCACCTGCTCCGGCCGGACCCTGCCGCTTTGGTCCACCGGCAGCTCCGTGATCCTGTATCCGTGTTGCTCCAGCTGGCGAACGGTGTCATGGACGGAGGCGTGCTCGATGCTGCTCACGATGATGTGCTTGCCGCGCTTGCGAAGCCTGCTGGCCGCCCCTTTGATCGCAAGATTATTGCTCTCCGATCCGCCCGATGTGAAGATGATCGAATTCCTCGATACGCCCAGCATATCGGCGATCCGTTCGCGCGCCTGGGACACGAGCTTCTCCGCTTCGACGCCCAGCCGGTGCAGGGACGACGGGTTGCCGTAATGGCGGGTGAGCACCTCGTGGATCGATTGGGCTACCTCGGGATGAACCGGCGTAGTCGCGCTATAGTCAAAATAAATCATATGAATCCCTTTCCCTTACGACTTTATCCTTCGACATTCCGGCTACCATTGTACACCTTTTTGGCTGGTTGCACCATACTGTGCGCTTCATACCTGGCCGGCCGAAGCCCTCACGACCGCCGGGAAAACAGACAGGCAAGCGATCTCCTGTGCGGAGGCGCTTGCCTGCGGATGTGTGTCCTTGCGTTTCATGAATAGTACGGGACAAGTACGATATACGCGATCAGAGAGATAGAACCAATGATGATCGACCATAGTCCCAGCCCTCTAAAGCCCATGAGCCACGCCGCACCGCCCAGGACGATGCCGGCCAGCCCAAACCACTGCGGCAGCACGAACAAGGAAGCGATCGACATGGCCAGCGCGACCAGGCCCAGGGACTGGTTGCTCGCGCCCGTATCGCCGTCTCCCGCATAATCCTCGCGCTTCTCCCCGAGCATCGAAGGATCGGCGATTTCTGCGGCGAACTCGCTGTCTTGAATGTTTTTCCTCTTTTTGTCGGTTGTTCCTTTCCTCGCTTGTTCCTTGCTTGCCGGCATCTGCATCACCTGATTCTTACTTCTGTTTGGGCTTGAACGTATGACAGCAGGTCTCCCTGGACTGGGCGGCATAGTCGGTGTGTTCCGTATCGAACGTTTCTCCGGCGAATTCGGCCTTGAACCTGGCGTCAGCATGCTTGTCGATATCGATCATGATCATGTAGGCCGAACAGTTGTTGCCCGTGGACCAGTATGAGCAGTTCGCCACGCTGCATTTGACTTGCGGCATATCATCACCCCTTATTCAATTTCTCCTTCCGGGGCTGAAGTTATACGTGCCTGCGTGTCGGAAACCCTGATTCAGACAAGGAAAAACCTCATCCCGACAGCTCTGTTCGCCAGGCGATCATGAGCTGCAGGATGAGGTTTCCTGCGCCAGTTTTGTTCGGTTGTGCTGCCAGCCATCCCGACAATCGGCAGTTTGCCATCAGACGCGTTCGCCCCGGATGCGCTTCTCGGTCACATAATCATTCTCGTAGTAGGCCAGGTCTTCACGAATTTCCTCGAAGATCTTCCACAGGGACAGGATGATGTTCCGCGCTTCCTTGACCGGCTTCTTGCGGAAGCGGATCAGATCCTCGCCCTTGTACGCATAACGCCCATCCTCGGAGTAACTTTCGTTCTTCGGATAGAAGAAGCTGTTCACACATCGGTGATAGATCTCGTATAGTATGCGCTCCGCTGATTCCTCGTTGAAGCTTGGCCTGCGCAGGCAGATGCCCAGTTTCTCGTCGTACACTTCGCAGAACACGAGCAAATGACGCAGATCGGAGAGAAAGCCGGCGTAGAACTCCTGGACCTGCGGCTCCGCCTCTGCCCCTGCAAGAGTCGGAAGCGACTGATTGTTGAGGAAGGATTCCATCAGTGCGATTGATTGCTTCATTTTCGTGCGCGTCGTTTCACACAGTTGCTTGATATCACGATTCATCAGCGGATGCCTCCTGTACGATTGAGAAGGTTGTCGGTTTCGGACAAATCCATTTTTTATCCTAACATAAATATCGGGCGATTGTAAGAACAATAATAGTAATTCCAATCCACGAAAGTGAGGCGGTATGCAACATGCGTTTCAACTGGAAAATAGCCGCTGGTCTGGTGTTTGTCGTGGCGCTGGTCGCGCTTGCCCTGCCGCAGACGAGCCAGGATCGGGAAGAAGGCAAGGTGCAGCTGAGCAGCGCGCAGGAGATGAGATACAAGCGGCAGTTGCTGGAGCAGGACATGATCCGGACGGAAAGCCTGTGCCGCAGCCAATGCAAGCTCGACATGCGTCAGATGTTGCGCGAGTGGAACGATGGAGACAGCCATGAGAGCGACGCCGAGCATCTGAAGGAGATGCAACAGGAGCATCCGCACATGCGTTATCTCGAAGTGACACGCGGCGAGCAGACGCTCCGACAGGGCGATCTGTCCGCTCTTCCCGAGGATATCCTCCCTTACATCGAGCTGGCGAGGGAGCGCGTGAAGGCCAATCGGACTTACGAGTCGCCGCGCATCTCGACCGACGAAGGTCCATACTTCGTGGCCGCCATCCAGGACGAGTCCGCCGGGAAGAGCGGCGGTTATGTGCTGGCCGCGGTGAAGCAGCAGATCATCGAGAGAATCCAGAGCGAGCAGCGCAAGAACCTGCGTCTCGTGCCCTATCCAAGCGATGCAAGGTTTGGCATCCAGTCGGCCGACTCTGATACGCTGCGCAAGGTCGAAGTGGATCACCCCGAGGAGAATGAAGATATCAGCCATTATTATGTGAACGACATCGTCGTGAGGTTCACCGATGAGCCGGGAGAAGAAGCGCTGAGCCGCATCCGCCGGGACATCGACGCAAGCTGGGTGCAGAAGACCGGATACGCCTACATCTTCCGGTCCAATACGATGACCTATGAGCAGATGCTGACCTATTTCCGCGACCACTACTCCACCAAATATATCGAGCCGCACTATATGTATGTGACCAACGTGACGAACGTGACCAACGAAGAGCCGAATGACGCCCTGTATGCCGACTATCAGTGGAACCTGCCAGCCACGCGGACGGAGTCCGGGTGGGAAGTGGCGAAGGAAGGAGAGGAAGTGATCGTCGCCGTCGTCGATACGGGAGTCGATCTGGATCACCCCGATCTGAAGAACCGGCTGGTCGAGGGGTATAACGTGTATACGGAAGGATCGGATGCCGACGATGATGTGGGTCATGGCACCCACGTGGCCGGCATCATCGCTGCGGAGATCAACAATTACGAAGGAATCGCCGGCATGTCTCCGCACAGCCGCATCATGCCGGTGAAGGTGCTGGACAGCACGGGGGCGGGCAGCACCTACGCTGTCGCGCAGGGCATCATCTGGGCGACGGACCATGGCGCCAGGGTGATCAACCTGAGCCTCGGCAACTACGCGGAGGCTCAGTTCCTGCACGATGCGATCCAGTACGCCTATGATCGCGACGTCGTGCTGGTGGCGGCAACCGGCAACGACCATACCGAATCGCCGGGGTATCCGGCGGCGTATGATGAGGTCCTCGCCGTTGGCGCCACGGATGTGAACGGACAGCTCGCGCAGTTCTCCAACTACGGCGCCTACGTCGATGTCTCCGCGCCAGGAGTCAGCATCGCCAGCACCTATCCGGGCAACCAGTATGCGGCCCTGTCCGGCACCTCCATGGCCAGCCCGCATGCTGCGGCCCTTGCGGCGATGATCCGCAGCGTCAACCCGTCGCTCTCCAATGCGGAGGTGATGGATCTCATGCGCTCCACCTGCACCGATCTCGGCGACACGGGACATGACATCTATTACGGATATGGCCAGATCGATGTGGCCAGAGCCCTGAACGCCGCGAGGAGCGACGGCCAGTCCGCGCTGAGCTGGGGCGAGAACCTGATGCGCAAGCTGGAGCGCATCATCCGGAAGTATCGGTCATAGTCTGCTGGCGGATCTGATCATCTTTCATCCCCAGCCAGCTGGTCATCTTTCATCACCTGCCGGCTGGTCATTTTCATCCCCCGTCAGCGCAAGAAGGGAGCCGCTGAATGCGGCTCCCTTCTGGGATTTGTATGGTTGTGTAAGGAAGTTTGCCATAAGCCGGGTTCTGTACTTCAGTGGTCATCGCGGGCCATGCCCTCCCACTTGTGAAGTGACAATCATCTATCTAGGCCGCACATTGCTGTGCGGCTCAAGCGACCAACCCGAACGCGTACCGGGCCAGTACTGCAGCACGAAGCTGCGCGCGTTCCTCTTAGGTCTTGCTCCAGGTGGGGTTTACCAGGACATAAGTCGCCATATGTCCTCGTGGTCTCTTACACCACGGTTCCACCCTTGCCTGT
>JGI26049J44785_1000932_pt1 | contig 15520 bp, 15 predicted proteins | sample HigsolmetaGSP11D_FD_44785 | JGI IMG/M metagenome (IMG submission 44785)
ACCTCCCCTCACCAGGAAGCTGGCGTACGCCCTGGAAGAGGGCGAGACGTAGGAGTAGAGCCAGGCAGAGGCGCGCCCGTCAGGGCCGAAGTCCGGCCGTGCGGTCGCCACGGCGTAGAGCTTCGCGTCCTTGTGCCAGCGCTCGGCCGCCCGCCCCGCCACCTCGATGCCCGAAAGGCCGGAGGTCCGGCTCTCCGCCTGCGTCCCACCCCCACCGGAGGAGGCGGCGGAGGAGGAATGAGCGGCGGAGAAGGAGGATCCGGTCGCCTCCGGCGAGGAAGACCGGGCCGTCCCCCGCCCAGAGCAGGAGGTGGCCAAAAGGACCAGGGATGCCAGCACGAGGCTCAGGAGCGCGATTACCCGTATGCGGTTGTGCTCTCTATCCACCATAGGGGAGAGTTTAACGGAATCCAGCCAGTCCTGACGGCTTGGGAGCGAGGGCCCGTACCCGTATAATCCCCTGCGTGGGCGACCAGAACGAAGACATCCGGCGGAAGCTAGAGGAACTGCGGGAGAAGATCCGCCACCACAACCGGCGCTACTACGTCGAGGACGACCCGGAGATCTCCGACGCCGAGTACGACGCGCTCTACCGCGAGCTCGAGGAGCTGGAGGCGGCCCACCCCGAGCTCATCACCCCCGACTCCCCGACCCAGCGGGTCGGGGCCGAACCGCTGGAGGAGTTCGAGGAGGTCCGCCACGAGGTGCCGATGCTCTCGCTGCAGAACGCCCGCTCGGCCGGGGAGCTCTACGAGTGGGACGCGCGCATCCGCAGGATGCTCGGCGAAGACGCGGAGAGGTTGCGCTACGTCACCGAACTCAAGATAGACGGGCTCGCGGTCTCGCTGCGCTACGAGAACGGGCGCTACGTGCGCGGNGCGACCCGCGGCAACGGGTTCGTCGGCGAGGACGTCACGGCCAACCTGCGCACGGTGCGTTCGATCCCCATCNGGCTCTCCGACGACCCGCCGCCGGTCCTGGAACCCCGGGGAGAGGTGTACATCCCCATCAAAGACTTCGAGGAACTGAACCGCCGCCAGGAGGCCGAGGGCAGGCGTCCCTTCGCCAACCCGCGCAACGCCGCCGCCGGCTCCATCCGCCAGCTCGACCCGAAGGTCACGGCCTCCCGGCCGCTCACGATCTTCCTCTACGGCATCGGCGAAGGGGCGGAGAACTACGAGAGCCATTCCTCCTCGCTCGAAGCGCTCAAGAGCTACGGGCTCCGCGTCAACCCGTACACGCTCCACGAGGACATAGAGTCGGTCGTCTCGGAGTGCGAACGGTGGGCGAAGGAGAGGGAGTCGCTGGATTTCCAGGCCGACGGCGTGGTCGTGAAGGTCGACTCCTTCGAGCAGCAGCGTGCTTTGGGCAACGTGCAGAAGGCCCCGCGCTGGGCGATAGCGTACAAGTTCGAGCCTCTCGCCGGCAGGACGAAGTTGAAGAGGATCTTCGTCCACGTCGGACGCACCGGCGCGCTCACGCCGCAGGCCGAGCTCGAGCCGGTGAGCATCGGCGGCGTGACGATCTCGCGCGCCACGCTGCACAACGAGGACTACATAAAGGAGAAAGGCATCCTCGTCGGGGACACCGTCATCGTCGAGCGGGCGGGGGATGTGATCCCGCAGGTCGTCCGGCCCGTGGTCGAAGACCGCGACGGCGACGAGCATCCCTTCGAGATGCCGAAGGAGTGCCCGGTCTGCGGCGAGCCGGTCTTTCGCCCCGAGGGGGAGGCCATAACCCGCTGCGTCAACGCCCGCTGCCCGGCGCAGGCGCTCGAGCACATCATCCACTGGGCCTCGAAGGACGCGATGGACATAGAGGGCCTCGGCGAGAAGCTCGCCACGAAGTTCTTCGATCTGGGTCTGGTCCGGGACCCGGCCGACATCTACGAGCTCGAAGCCGGGCAGCTCGTCCCGCTCGAAGGCTTCGGGGAGAAGAGCGCGCAGAACCTGATCCGGGCGATAGAGAAAAGCAAGGAGAGGCCCTTCGACCGGGTGCTCTACGCTCTCGGCATCCGGCACGTGGGCTCGGCGACCGCACGGCTCATCGCGGAGCGTTTCAGCGGTGAAGACCTTCTGAAGGGGGTCAGCGTGGAGNAGCTCGCCGGGATAGAAGGCGTCGGCGAAGTCGTTGCGAGATCCGTCATCGAGTACTTCGAGCGCGAGGACAACCGCGCCCTCATCGAGCGGCTGATGAAGCTCGGCCTCGACTTCGGCTCCGTCGAGCGGCNGCCCACCGGGGGCCCGCTCGCGGGCAAGCGCCTCGTCATAACCGGGGCCCTGAGCCGGCCGCGCAGCGAGGTCGCAGNGCGCATCGAGAGGGCCGGCGGCACCGTGACCTCCTCGGTGAGCGGCAACACGGACTACCTGGTCGTGGGTGAGGAACCCGGATCCAAGCTGGAGCGCGCCCGCCGGCTCGGGGTCGAGGTGATAGACGAAGAGAGGCTCGAGGAGCTGCTCTCCTCCTGAGGGGGAAGAAGATTTCTCCGATGGGGAGGTCGTCCTACAGAGACATTTNCTGCTCTTGGGTTTGAATATCTCCCAAAACTGGTAGGCTCATACAGAGTTGAAAGCTCCTGCCGGAGTCCTGGTCAGGGCCTGCGGCGGAAGGAGGAACACAATGATCACGGTGACCGAGGAAGCGAAGGCGCTCTTCCGCGAGATAGAGCACCCCGAGGGTACGGTGCTGCGCCTCGACCCGGTATCCGACCCCGAGACCGGCCAGACCCAGATCGGGCTCTCCGCCGGCGAACCGCGCGGCGACGATCAGGTCGTCGAACACGAGGGCGAGAGCCTGCTGCACATCTCCGGCACCGTGAGCGAGGCGCTCGACGGCGCCACGCTCGACAAGGTGGACACACCCGAGGGACCGGGCATCGGGATCACCCCGCCTCCGGGGGCGGAGCCCGCCACGTCCTAGAGACACCGCCGGGCCGCGATGGAGGCGGCGTCGCACGTCGTGATCGTCGGCGGGCCGGAAGGCGAAGACGAACTTCTGGCCATCGTGCTCGAGGACGGCGAGGCGGTGCCGCTCTTCTCTTCCGTCGAAGAGGCGCAGGAGTTTCTCGACTCCACCGGAGAGTTCGGGAGGGACTGGCGCCCCGAGGAGGTCTCGGCCCGCAGGCTCCTCGAAATACTCGAATTTCAGGACGAGGAGGTCAGGTACGTGGCCCTGAGTCCTCCTCCGGAGCGGCTGGAGGGTGGCATGGAGGTGCAGATCATCCCGCGAGACGCCCTGATCTCGCTGCTCAGGAGCCGGCGGTAGCCCCCGGGTCGGGCTCCCNGGTCAGGATGGCGACCTCTTCCGGGGTGAGCGGTTCGCGGGAGGGCTCTCCGAGGGTGAGGCGGCGGACGAAGCCGGGACCCGCGGGACGGGGGCGGCGGGTGGAGAAGGTGAGCAGGAAGTATCGTCCGGGACCGCGTCTGCGGGCGGGGCGGTGTTCGATCCAGAGCACCGGCCGGGGGAGTCTTGGGAGATCGTCGGGCATGAGCTCTTCCATGATCTCCGCGGCGAGGCAGCCGGTATTTTCCGCGGCTTCGAAGCGCTGGTCGAGNGGCAAATCCTCGAAGAGGACCACCGGGGCGTCACCGGGATCTCCACGGTAGATNCGCACCAGGCAGCAACCNGTCCCGAGNCGGTANCCCCGGCTCTGATGGATGTACTCGCGGCCCACGGCCACTCCTCCGTGTTCCGAAGCCTCCTCCTGTGTCCAGGAGATTCTATCCCGGGGCAGCCTCGCGGGGCCAGTGAGCGCCGGGGACACGAGCGCTGGGAGTTACTGTCGCTCTCTTAAGGCGCGCCGCCCGTCATGCCGCCGGCCGAGCTCTTCTGAGAAGAAGAATTCACCAGCGTACGAGTCTGTTGGGAGGAAAAAGAGTTCCTCTGCACGCTGGTGCTCTGGCGGATTATCCGTTCGACGTTCGGGAGGTTGGGCACCTTGACCAGTTGAGAGGCCGCCCCCGGCGACGAAACGGACTGTCCCGCCCCGGAGGAGACCGGGGTAGCCGCGTGACCGGAGCTCTGGTTCCCCATCTGAGAAGAAGCAGACCCGAACGAAGTGGCAGGCCGCTTCGTCTCCCGTGAGCTGCCGACAGAGTCGGAGCCNCGACCCTGTCGCTGTGCAGGAGAGGACGAGACAGGAGCGATCGCGCCGGTGGCTCGCGCAGAACTCGCCTCCGTACGCTGCGCCACGGTCCTGGCCGAGGACGAGGCGGCCGCCCGGGCAGAACCCTTCCCGGACGAGTCCGTGCCGCTGTGATGCGCCCGCCCGGAGGTCTCGAAAGAAGCCACCTGGGGAGCGGTCGGCTTCGCGGCAGCCCGGACTCCGCTCCCGCTCCCGGCGTTGCCAGGCCCCGCCACGGCCCACCACCCGGTGAGGCCCGTGAGGGCCACGAGCGTCAGGAAGGCGGCCGCGCCGTTGCGCAGGCTCCTCCGACCGGGACGGCGANGGGCACCATGACGCCTGCGCGCCGTCCCCACCCTGCCNACGATGGCACGNTGCCTGTGTCCTGAACGCCCCCCGGACTCGACGAGTTCCTCCAGCTCCGCGGCCAGCGTTCCGGCGTCCGGATGCCGCCCGGCGGGGTCCTTCGACAGGAGACGATCCAGGATGACGTCGAGCTCTGCGGGGACCGCGGGGTTCTTCGAGGAGGGCGGGGTCACGTGCTCCCTGAGGTGCATCATCGCGACCGCTATCGGGTTCTCCGCTTCGAAAGGCACCCCGCCGGTGAGCATCTCGTAGAGCGTGACGCCAAGAGAGTAGAGGTCGCTCTTGGGACCGGTCTGCTCTCCGAGGGCCTGTTCCGGCGAGATGTAGTAGACCGAGCCCAGGATGGTCCCCGGCGCCGTCACCCGCGTGGCGTCCGCCGCCCGGGCGATGCCGAAGTCGGCGAGCTTGGGGGCCCCGGAGGGTGTGAGCAGTACGTTCTGCGGCTTTACGTCGCGATGGATGACACCCTGCGCATGGGCCGCCGCGAGCGCCCGGGCCACCCCGGCGGTGATCCTGGCCGCCTCGCGCCATTCCAGGCGACCCCGGCGCAGGATGAGATCCCTGAGCGTACCGCCTCCCACGTACTCCATCACGATGCAGGGGAGCCCACCCTCGCTGGGCGCGTCGTATATCTCCACCACACCCGGGTGATCGAGGGAAGCGGCCGCAAGGGCCTCCTGCCGAAAGCGGGCCACGAAGCTGGGATCCCTCGAGTAGGGTTCCTTGAGAACCTTGACCGCCACCCGGCGATCGAGGAGGTGGTCGCGAGCGGCGTACACCTCGCCCATCCCTCCGCCCCCGAGGTAGCGTTCGATCTCGTAGCGCTCTGAGATCAGAGTCTTCTCCTTCAGCAAGGTACCCTGCTACCTCCTATCGCACCCAGGCCCTTCTATGGAGCCTCTCCCAGGGAAACGAGCCTTCCAACTCCTATATACTATATTACTATATATCCCGTCCAGGGCCCCGGAGCAAATAACATGATCTGTTTTTGTTGGAACGGTTGCAGGTGGCGCCTGGATCACAGCGCTCAGAATCCGCGGCGGCGCCGGGCGATCCGGCGCACGATGACCGAGGCCCCGAAGAGGGCGGTCATCCTGACGGCCCCCTGCAGCACGGCCTCGGTGAGGTCGTCTTTGATGCCCCGTCTCTCGGGGATCCGACGCTCTATGTAGCGGTTCACCGGACGGCTGAGGCCCATCGCCAACCCCATAGCCAGAATGGTGACCAGCCTCCGCTGCATCTTCTCGCTCATCGCGTGACCCTCCTCCCGAGGTACGTTCTCGCCCCTGCGCCTGCTCACTTCTTCCGCCCCTGGCGCGCCCAGCACGTAGGACCCGCGCGGCACTCCCTCGGGCCGGCCGATGTATCCCTTGTTGAGCAGATACCTCACGGCGACGGCGCACGCCGGCGAGGTGGGGTCGAACCCGGCGCGCGTCGCCGCCCCCTCCTCCCGCGGTACACCCTCTCCGCCGAGCGGGACCGGGACGTTCGGCCGCCCGCCCGCTATGTCGTAGATCGCCTCGAGGAGCCGGGCCGCATCCGCCTCGACCCCGCTGGTCGCAGCATCTGCCCGCGGACGGTCACGGTGCGCTCGCTCCTGGCTCATGTCTTCTCCTCTTTTGGGTTATCAGCCTCGCTTCGCAGCTCGTCCGTGGGCTCTCTCTCGCCCTCGTCCTTGCCCTCCGGGATGCGCTCCTCTATGACCTGGTTGAGTTCCGCCCCCACGAGCAGGATGACCGTCGAGTAGTAGATGTAGAGCAGGAGGATTATGATCCCGGCGAAGGACCCGTAGGTCGCATTGTATGAGCCGAAGGTCGAGACGTAAACGGAGAAAAGGAGCGAGAACCCCACCCAGAAAAGGAGCGCCACCACCGCTCCCGGGCTGATCCAACGCCACCTCTGCGTCACGGCCGGGGCGTAATAGTAGACGAGCGCGAAGGCGAAGAGCACGAAGCCGGCGAGTATCGGCCATTGGATCACGGCCCATACCGTACGAAACACCCCGCTCAAACCGACCACCCCCGCGAGCCCACCTCCCACGGAGGCCCCGAAGACCACGATGCCGAGCGACACCACCAGAAGGACTATCACGGCGAGCGAGATGAAGATCGATATCCCGTAGACCTTCCAGAAGGGGCGGTTCTCCTCCACCTCGTACATCACGTTCATCGCCTCCATCACCGAGCGAAAGGCGCCGGAGACGCCCCACAGGGCCAGAAGCACCGAGACGATGGCTCCGAAGGTGAACGCCCCGCTCGCCCTGCTCCGCGCTATCGAGAGGAGCTGGGTCTTTATGAGCTGGGTCGCCGAGGCGGGCATCACGCCGGAGAGGTTCCTGATCAGGGTGTTCACCAGGTTCTCCGCCCCGAATATGCCGAGCAGGGAGAGCAGGAAGACGAAGAACGGGAACAGCGCGAAGAAGATCCTGTAGGTCAGGTTGCCCGCGAAGGCCATCACGTGGTCCTCGTTGACCTCCTTGAGGGTCTGCTTGACGACCTCCACGGGTTTCAGCCTGCCCCTCACCCTCACCTCACCTCCCCGGACCGCGGGTACCCGGCGGCCGCCTCGCACTCCCCGCCGGAACCCGGCCCTCCGGCTACTGCATCATCTTTCCAAGATTTTCGTGCTCCGGTATCCATGTGCTGTGCACCATACCCCTCAGGCGGAGAGGGCAAACAACGCCCTTGGTCGCCCCCGATGGCTTGCGTTAAACTAGCCGGGTTCGGAGAACGGACCATCACAGGGCAGGTGGCTTGCGTTGTTCGCCGCGGAGACATTGAAAGAACCCCCGAAGGCGCTCCGCTCGACCTTCGAGGCGCTGCGCACGCTCTACCAGCGCCGCTGGCTGCTCTGGTACATGATCCAGCGCGACGTCTCAAAGTCCTACCGGGGGTCGGTGCTCGGGTTCGCCTGGGCGTTCCTCGGGCCGCTGCTCCTGATAGCCCTCTATACCATAGTCTTCTCGAAGATCCTCGGGTTCCGTTTCCACCCGGTCGCGGGGGACCCCTCGCTCAACTTCGGGCTCTACCTCTACTGCGGGCTCATCCCCTACCAGATGTACGCCAACACGCTCAACTCGGCCACCGGCATCATCCAGAGCAACTCGATGCTGGTGAAGAAGATGGTCTTCCCGACCGAGATACTGCCGTTCGTCTCGGCCACCTCTACGCTCGCCGAGCGCCTCTTCGAGCTGGTGGTGCTCCTCGCCCTCCTGGTCGCCTTCGGGCACCCGCCGGGCTGGACGATAGCGCTGCTGCCGGCAATCTTCGTCATACAGCTCCTGTTCATCCTGGGGCTGAGCTACCTGTTCTCGGTGATAGGGGCGTATCTGCCGGACATCAAGGAGACGGTGCGCTCGATCGTCAGGGCCTCGTTCTTCGTCACCCCGGTGATCTGGCCGGCCGACAAAGCAAAGGGCGTATTTCACTACATAGTCTCGCTCAACCCGATAGCCTACTTCGTCGAGGCCTACCGGGACCTCATAATCTCCCGCACCCTCCCCGGCGCGATTCCGACGCTCGGGTTCACGGTGTTCTCGATCCTCCTCTTCGCCGGGGGCCTGATGCTCTTCGTCCGCACCAAGCATCGCTTCCCCGACCTGATATGAGCCTGGCGGTAAGACTCAGGAACGTCTCCAAGAGCTTCCGGATCTACCCGAGGCAGCGCGAGCGCATCCTCGAGGCGATCACCTTCGGCAGNCTNCGCTACAGCCNGGACTTCTGGGCGCTCAGGGANATAAACCTCGACGTGGAGGCNGGCACCTCTCTGGGCATTCTGGGGCGCAACGGAGCCGGCAAGAGCACGATGCTCGAGATCGTCGCCGGTATCCTGCAACCGACCACCGGCACGGTTGAGACCAACGGTCAGATCGTGCTCCTGCAGATAGGCGCCGGGATCAACCCGCAGTTCACCGGCCGGGAGAACGTGATGCTCACCGGCCTCATCCTCGGCATAGACCGCAAGAAGATGCTAGAGCGCTTCGACGAGATCGAGGAGTTCGCCGACCTCGGAGATTTCATGGACCAGCCGGTGAAGAACTACTCGAGCGGCATGCGCTCGCGGCTGGGTTTCGCGGTCGCGGTCAACGTCGAGCCGGACATCCTGATCGTCGACGAGAGCCTCTCGGTCGGCGACGCCCTCTTCAAAGCGAAGGGGCTGCAGAAGATGCGCGAGCTGCGCGACCGGGGGACGACCATCCTCTTCGTCTCGCACAGCACCTCCCAGATAAAGGACTTCTGCGAGAAGGGCGTGCTGCTGCACGAGGGCAGGATGATCGCCTCCGGGGACGTAGCGGAGGTGGCGGACCGCTACCAGGCGCTGCTGGCGAGTATCCGGGCCTCGGAGAAGGGCGGGGCACAGGACGGCTACCGGCTGCAGGAAGAGGAGAACGACTTCGCCCCGAGCTTCAAGGAGAACCCGGATCTCGCCCGCCGGGCGAAGCGTCTGCGCCACGGCACGGGTGAGGCGAGGATCTCACACGTCGAGGTCCTGGACGAACAGGGCCGGCCTACTGAGGAGGTGAGCCCGGAGGAGCGTGTGACGGTCCGGGTGCACGTGGAGTACGAGCAGCCGGTGCCGGCGAGCGCGGTCGGGATCACGCTGCGCAACAACAGCGGCCTCGACGTCTTCTCGACCTCCACCGCGCTCGAGGGGCGGAAGATCGGGCCCAAAACAAAGGAGGAGCGCCTCATCGCGGACTTCTCCTTCCAGCCCACCCTGAGACCGGGGCTCTACAGCGTGGGCGCCTTCGTCTCCCCACCCGCGGGGGGGCACGTCTTCCTGGATTGGGTGGACGTCGCGGCGGTCTTCGAGGTCGGGAAACCGCAGGAGCGACGTCAGATCCCGGGCCTCTTCCACCTGCCGACCGAGGTGGCCGTCCACAGCCTGGCCCGCCGCGGCGCCTCTTAGAGGACGATGCCCAGGGTTTCGGTCGTGGTCCCGAGCTGGAACACCCGCGGCTTCTTGCGGGCCTGCCTGGCCTCGCTGCGCCGCCAGAGTTTCCGGGACTTCGAGGTGGTGGTCGTCGACAGCGGCTCAACCGACGGCTCGGTGGAGATGGTGGAGCAGGATTTCCCGGAGGCGCGGGTGGTGGCCCTCGGTGAGAACCGGGGGTTCTCCGGGGCGGCGAACGCCGGCATCGAGGCCACGGACTCGGAGCTCGTCGCCCTGCTCAACAGCGACACCGAGCAGGACGTCGGGTGGCTCTCGGCGCTCGTCGCAGCCTCCGACGCCCACCCGGAGGCGGGGATGTTCGCGAGCAGGATGCTCTCGCTCCACGACCGCCGCGTCCTCGACGGCGCGGGGGATGCGCTGCGCGCGAGCGGGCTCCCCTACCGCGTCGGCCACGGCGAGGTGGACCGCGGGCAGTACTCCGTAAAACGCTACGTCTTCGGGGCGTGCGCCGCCGCCGCCCTCTACCGCCGCAGGATGCTCGAGGAGGTCGGGCTCTTCGACGAGGACTTCTTCGCCTACTGCGAGGACGGAGACCTCTCGTTCCGGGCGCAGCTCGCCGGCTACCGCTGCCTCTACGTGCCGGACGCCGTGGTCTATCACGCCGGCGGGGCCTCGAGCGGCGGGGGACGCAGCCCGACCGCGACCCGCCTGGGCACCCGCAACAGCATCCTGCTGCTCGTGAAGGACCTGCCGGCGCCGCTCGTCCCCGCGACCCTGCCCGCATTCCTCGCCGGGCAGATGCTCCGCCTCGCTACCTCCGCGGCCACGGGGACCCTGTCGGCGCACCTGGCCGGGCTCTCGGAGGTGCCCGCGATGGTGCCCGCGATGCTGCGCAAGCGCCGCAGGGTGCAGAAACTGCGCCGGGTGGAGGTGGAGTACGTGGAAAGGTTGCTCGAGGCGTCCTCGCGGGAGGCCCGCAGGAGCCTGCTGCGCCGGGCGAAGGACCGGGTGTTGCCGAGGATCGGCGGATGAGGTTCTCGGCGGTGATCGTCAACTACGCCTCCTGGCCGCACACCCTGCGGTGCGTCGAGAGCCTGCTCGGGGCGGGGGACCCGGAGATCGTAGTGGTGGACAACGACCGCGAGGAGCCACCGGGGCTCCCGAAAGGGGTACGCCTCCTGCGAAACCCCGAGAACCTCGGCTTCGCCCGCGCCTGCAACCGGGGCCTCCGCACCTCGAGCGGCGAGATCGTGGTGTTCGTGAACCCCGACGTCATCGTCGAGCGGGACTTCTTCGAGCGCCTCGGTGAGTTCTTCCGCTGCGCCCCGCAGGCCGGGGTCGCGGGGCCCAGGATCGTCGACGGCACGGGCACCCTGCAGCTCTCGGCCCGCCGGGAGGTGAACCTCGCCTCCGGGCTCCTCGGTCGCACCTCCCTCCTGACCCGCGCGTTTCCCAAAAGCCGCCTCGTGCGGCGGATGTTCCCGGCGGCCGGGGAGCCCGGGGCCCCGGTCGCGGTCGACTGGGTCTCCGGGGCCTGCCTGGCGGCGAGGCGGGAGGTGCTGCAGGAGCTGGGAGGCTTCGACGAACGGTTCTTCATGTACTTCGAGGACGCCGACCTCTGCCGCCGCGCCCGTCAGGCGGGCTGGAAGGTCTTCTACCTGCCCCGGGTGCAGGTCGTCCACCACACCGGGGCGAGCAGCGGCGACAGGACCCGCGCGATCCTGAGGCTGCACAAGAGCGCCTTCCTCTACCACCGCAAGCACGGCCCGCACGGTCCCTTCGGGATCTACGACCTGCTCGTCCTGCTCGGGCTGTGCGCCCGGGCGGGGGTGCGGCTGGCGGGTACGCTCCGGCCTCAGGGCGAGTAGACGGGCAGCCTCCCCGCGGGAACGCCGGAGAGCGGCGGAGCAGCGGCGTCTTTCTCGGAGAGGATGGGGTCTTCGAGGGGCCAGTCTATCCCGATCTCCGGGTCGTTCCAGAGAACGGAGCCCTCGGCCTCCCGGTTGTAGGGTGCGGTGCACTTGTACGCGAAGAGCGCCGTCTCGCTCAGCACCACGAAACCGTGGGCGAAGCCCTCCGGCACCCAGAGCTGGCGCCTGTTCTCCGAGGAGAGCACCACCCCGGTCCAGCGCCCGAAGTGCGGCGAGCCCCGGCGGATGTCCACCGCCACGTCGAAGACCTCCCCGGNAAGGACGTAGACCAGCTTGCCCTGCTGGTCCGGGTTCTGGTAGTGCAGCCCGCGCAGCACGCCGCGGCGCGAGAANGAGAGGTTGTCCTGGACGAAGACGCCCGGCAGGCCNGCCTCCTCGTAGCGGCGGCGGTTCCAGGTCTCCATGAAGAACCCGCGCTCGTCCCCGAAGACNTCGGGTTCGACTATCAGCACGCCCGGAAGCGGCGTCTCCACGACCCTCACGCGAGAGGTTCCTCCCCGGCTATGTCGAGCAGGTAGCGCCCGTAGCTGTTCTTCCTCATGGGTTCGGCCAGCCGGACGAGATCCTCCGCGGATATGTACCCCATGCGGTAGGCCACCTCCTCCGGGCAGCCGATCTTCAGCCCCTGCCGGTGCTCGATGGTCTCGATGAAGTTCGTCGCCTGCTGCAGCGTCTCGTGGGTGCCGGTATCCAGCCACGCCATCCCCCGACCCAAGAGCTCGACCCTGAGCTGCCCGCGCCTGAGGTACTCGACGTTGACGTCGGTGATCTCAAGCTCCCCCCGCGCCGAGGGCTTCAGGTTCGCGGCGATGTCCAGGACCTGGTTGTCGTAGAAGTAGAGCCCGGTCACCGCGTAGTGCGAGCGGGGCCTCTCCGGCTTCTCCTCGATGCTCACCACCCGCCGCTCCTCGTCGAATTCGATCACCCCGTAGCGTTCCGGGTCGCGCACGTAGTAGCCGAAGACGGTCGCCCCCTCCTCCCTCGAGGCCGCCTCGCGCAGCGTGCTCCCGAAACCCTGCCCGTAGAAGATGTTGTCNCCGAGGATGAGCGCGACCGGCCCGTCCCCGACGAACCCGCGCCCGATGATGAACGCCTGCGCGAGCCCCTCCGGACGGGGCTGCTCGGCGTAGCTGAGCGTGATGCCCCACTGCGAGCCGTCCCCGAGGAGCTGGCGGAAGCGCGGCAGGTCCTGCGGGGTCGAGATCACGAGGATCTCCCTTATCCCTGCGAGCATCAGCGTACTGAGAGGATAATAGACGAGAGGCTTGTCGTAGACCGGCAGAAGCTGCTTGCTGACGACGTGGGTCAGCGGGTAGAGCCTCGTCCCCGATCCCCCGGCCAGGATTATGCCCTTCACCCGTACACCTCCATGGCCGCCCATGCTAGCGCACGAGCGGGTCTCTCGCAGCCCCGGCACACCTTGAAAGGGGTTCTCCCGGTATGCTACTTTCCCGGTCGTATGTTTCCCGCCCCCCACCGGCCGCGAACCACCACGGGCCCCGGACGATGTCTCCTCGGGGCACCCCGGTGAGCGGCTGCGTGAGATCCCATCTCGGAAAGGCGGGGAACGCTTGAGCATCGAGAGAGAATCCGACAGAAGAGGCGGCGTGATCGCCGCGTGGCGCGGGTGGCTGCCGGAGATACCGGACGAAGCGGTGGTCACGCTGGGCGAGGGGGAGACCCCCCTGGTTCCGGCGCCGCGTCTCTCGGAGCGGGTCGGAGCGGAGGTCTACCTCAAGTTCGAGGGTGCTAACCCGACGGGTTCGTTCAAGGACCGCGGGATGACCGTGGCGATGAGCCGGGCGAAGGCAGCCGGGAGAGAGGCCTGCGTCTGCGCCTCGACGGGCAACACGGCGGCCTCCGCGGCGGCCTACGCGGGNAGGGCGGGCATGGCGTGCTTCGTCGTCGTCCCGGCCGGGAAGATAGCCTCGGGCAANTCCGTCCAGATCCTGGCGCACGGGGCACGGATCATCCAGATCGAAGGGAACTTCGACGCGGCGCTCGCCATCTGCCGCCGCCTCGCGCAGGAGGTGGAGGAGATCGCGCTGGTCAACTCGGTGAACCCCGACCGCATCGAGGGTCAGAAGACGGCGGCCTTCGAGATCGCGCGGGCGCTGGGCCGGGTGCCGGACGCGCTCGCGCTTCCGGTCGGGAACGCAGGCAACATCACCGCCTACTGGAAGGGCTTCGTCGAGTGGCGCGAGGCGGGCCGGGCGGAGAAGACCCCGAGGATGCTCGGCTTCCAGGCTGCCGGAGCGGCCCCGCTCGTCCTGGGGCACGACGTCGAGAACCCGGAGACGGTGGCGAGCGCGATCAGGATCGGCTCCCCCGCGAGCCGGGAGGGGGCGCTCGCGGCGGCGCGGGAGTCCGGAGGGTCGATCGAGAGCGTCACGGACGAGGAGATCCTCTCTGCCCAGAACCTCGTCGCCCGCGAGGAGGGCGTCTTCTGCGAGCCGGCCTCGGCGGCGGGGGTGGCGGGCCTCCTCAAGCTGGCCCGGGAGGGACGCGCCCCGGAGGGGACCGTCGTCTGCGTGCTGACCGGTCACGGCCTCAAGGACCCGCAGGCGGTGGTCGAACGGGCGCGGCTCCCGGAGCCCGTGGCGGCGAGCTTCGAGGCCGTCGTCCGGCGCGTGGGGAGGGTGCTCGCGTGATCTCGGTCCGGGTACCCGCGACCTCGGCCAACCTGGGCCCGGCCTTCGACGCCGTGGGGCTCGCGCTCTCTTTGGGCACCAGGATCAGCCTGGACATCTCCCCCGAGCCGGTCGTCGAGGTGCACGGGGAGGGGGCGCGGATGATCCCGCAGGGCCCCGAGCACCCGGCCTATCGCGCGGCCCGCTTCGTCGCCGAGATGGCCGACGAGGCCGAGCTGCACTTCCACCTCGTGCAGCACAACGACATCCCGCCCTCGCGGGGGCTCGGCGGGAGCGCCGCGGCGCTCGTCGGGGGAGCGGTGGCGGCGAACGACCTGCTCGGGCGGGCGCTCGCCGCCCCGGACCTCCTGAACCTGGTCTGCGAGCTCGACGGTCACCCGGACAACGCCGCACCCGCGCTGCTCGGCGGGCTCGTCATCGGCACCCTCACCCCGGAGGGGATAAAGAGCGTCCGGCTCGAGCCCGAAGGCCTCCGGGCGGCCGTCGCGGTGCCCGATTTCACCGTCTCGACGACCGCCGCCCGGCGGGCCCTCCCGGAGAAGGTCCCCCACCGCGACGCGGTCTTCAACGTCGGGCGCTCCGGGCTGCTGCTCGGGGCGCTCGCCACCGGAGAGTACCATCTGTTGCGGGTCGCGATGCAGGACCGGCTGCACCAGCCCTACCGCGCGCACCTCATCCCGGGGCTCGAGGAGGTCATCGAAGCCGCCCTCGAAGCCGGGGCCTACGGCGCCTCCCTCTCCGGCTCGGGACCGACCNTCATAGCCTTCGTCCCGGAGGAGGTGGCCGTGCGGGTGGCCTCCGCGATGCGCGCGGCCTTCGGCAAAAGGGGCGTCGAAGCACGAGCGTGGGCGCTGGAGGTGGACCTCGCCGGAGCCCGGGTGGAACCCCCGGGCGAGGTAGGCTCCCCCGTGCTCGAACCCGTGCCGTAGGATGAGGGCTGTCCGGTGGGTCCCGAACTCCAGAATATCCTCCGGTCGGGGGATGTGAAAAGCCCCGCCACGCCGTAACATTACGCCCAGAAGGTGGCCGGGACGCACCCCTCCCCCGCCCGGCCATCTCCAATCTTCCGAAGTTCACCCCATCCGCTTGACAAACTGCTACAAGCTGTTCTATCCTTCGCACAGTTTTACGGTAAGGTTGCAGGCGAGCGAAGGGATACTTTGAGCGAAACGCTTCAAAGGTTGCAGGCAGCGGAGGGGTACAGGCCCGCCTCCGTCTTCTGGCTCGCCCCGCCCATCCATCCTCGAGTATCCACGGTGTCCGCTCCGTCCGTCCTACGACTAATTAGCCGGGCGGGCCGGAGCGGCGTCCTCCGGTCCGCCTAGAGAGCCGGCGGGGAGCACCCTGCTCCATCCTCCGGCCGAAGGGTTACCAAAACCAACGAGCAAGGCCGAGAAAACGAAAGAGAACAGGAGCACCGTGGAGAATACCGCCCATCAGATAGAGTACAGGCCCCGCACCGGCAGCGAGGCGATGTGTGAGGCGCTGCTCGACGAGGGGGTCGAGCATCTCTTCGGGTACCCGGGCGGGGCGATCATGCCGTTCTACGACGCGCT
>JGI26049J44785_1000941_pt1 | contig 15411 bp, 13 predicted proteins | sample HigsolmetaGSP11D_FD_44785 | JGI IMG/M metagenome (IMG submission 44785)
CTATATCCATTTAGAGATGTGACAACTTTTATGAAATTTTGAGAATGAATGAGAAGTCAAGAGATAATTGTACTTTATTGAAGGAGGAAAACCATGGGAGAGAAAAAGGAAGAAATACTTATCAACTTAAATAATGGCTGGCCATTTTATACAAACGAGTCTTTTTCATGATGTTGGTTGCAATTGCAACCGCAGCAGCCACTGATGTCGTCAGTTGCGATTTTCACACGCCTGTCTATGAATCTTCTACACAAGGAAATTACTCGAAGTAAATACTTTTTCTCTATATTTTTCGTGTTCATCCATTTTGTTTTATAGGCACGTTATATGAGATTGGTGGTGTTTTATGATACCAAATATCGTGAAAATCGATTTTTCTGTGAAAAAATGATGGCCCATTAACGGAGTCTTAAATATGGGGAAAATTTTTCGTAACCCTATAGCCAGGTATGTAATAAAATAGTATGATTTTAGATTAAGAGGGGGGATTTTTTTGAAGAAAATAAAAAATATGCTTAAGTTATTGTTCGTTTTGGCCCTGATTTTCGGGCTGCCTGTCGGGGTTTATGCGAACGGATCCACGTCCACGGATCAGCAGAATGCAAGAAATACGATAAGTTTGCAGTCCAAAATCATTCAAGGTGCAAAACCGAATTATGTGGACAAGTCGGGTAGTCAGAGTTACTTAAATCCGGATGATTATCCGCTTATTAACCCGGGTGGATATGTAGGCGCTTTAACAGACAGCTGGTATAGCACCCATTATCTTACATACGGATCGACAACCTCGTATTCCGATACGCAAATGCTGTTTACGCTCCTGCATACAGACACGGACTATTACAAAGACCCTTATTTGGAAATTGAATTTTATACGAATCATAACGGGACAATGGATTTTGTCGGGTATTTTGAAAAAGATATTAGTGCGTATACAGGCACTGTAAGCCTTGGGTTCATTATAAACAAATCATCTTTCCAAAATGACCCGTATATTTACGTCCGGGTAGGCACATTGAGCAGCCTTTCTGATTATTACTATTCGGATGTAACATATTTTAAAGTCGCAAATCCGTTTTATCAAGGTGGCACACCAACAACCGGTTCGAATTACTACGAATTGATCAGCAATGAATCTACTGACGGGAATGCAACGGAAAGCACGGGTTCATTTGCCATCCAGAACGATGAATATGCAAGCAGCAAAAATTTAAGCCGGTCTGCGTATCAAATGGACTACGTTGTCCCGTTTGATACGAAAAAATATGAAAGCCGGTCATTGAAGAAAAGCACGAAGTCCATCCAGGCAAACTATCAGGTCGGGGACAGCAAATCTTTTTATGTCCAGAATCTCGTAACGGGCGCATACTCTTCGATGAGCGCGACGCTCCTGTACAGCGGCTCCCATGCCGATGTATGGGTCAACAACAATGAGATTACATCGGATGAAGCTGCGCAGCTCGGCAAAGAATTTGATAATAAAATTTACAGCTCCGATGTAGACAATTTTGGCTCACCGTCGGATATCGACCAAAACGGGAAAGTCAATATTTTATGCTACGACATCCAGGACGGTTTCAGTGGCAGCGGAGGCTATGTGGCCGGCTATTTTTCTCCGCAGGATTTGTACAATGTCAGCTATTCCAACCGTTCGGAAATTTTTTATATTGACACATATCCGCTCATGGGGATTGGTTCTTCAAAAGATGTGTCGCAGGCATACTCCACTTTGGCGCACGAATTCCAGCACATGATCAATTTTAATCAGAAAGTTTTCGTGCAGGGGCTGACGGATACCGATACATGGATGGATGAAGGCTTATCCATGGCCGCCGAACAAATTTATACGGGAGAAGCACTGCAAGACCGGATCGATTACTATAATGAAGATTCGGATATCACGAACGGCCATTCTCTGTTGTATTGGGATTATGACGGGGACGTTTTGGCCAACTATTCCCTGTCGTATCTCTTCATGGAATACTTGAAAGACCAGTGTGGACGGGGCAACAGCATTTTCAAAGAACTGATCAATGATCCGCACAGCGATTATCAGGCGGTTCAGGATATCATCCATAAATATGTCGGGGAAAATATTTCCTTTGGGCAGTTTATGACCGATTTCCGCGCCGCACTAGTGTTAAAACAGGATACGGGCCTGTACGGCTTTAAAGGCGATTCCGCTTTTGACGGCCTTAACATTAAAACGTACAGCGGATCTTCGCTGAATCTGAAGGGCGGCGGCGCCGTTGTCAAAAGCTTGGGCTCCAAAGATGATTTTTCCGTTCCGGCAGATAAAGGCCAAGATATTACTTATACGCTTTTGGATGCTGGCGGCGGGAATGCAACCGCACCGGCAACTCCTGTAGTGAATGAAGTCGGCGACAGCGACACGACTGTAACCGGGACGGCCGATCCGAATGTGACAGTTTCCGTTGCGGTAAACGGCACAGTTATCGGTTCCTCTGTTTCCGGCTCTTCTGGAAATTTCTCGGTAACCATTCCGAAACAAAAGGCGGGCACCGAACTGCATGTATACGCTGTGGACAGCAATGGCAACAAGAGCGGCGAAGCGGTTGTCACCGTTAAGGACAAAACCGCACCGGCAGCACCGGTTCTCAATAACGTCAGCGATGCGGATACATCTGTGACTGGAACCGCTGAAGTAGGCGCGAAGATTACGGTAAAAGCGAATCATGCTGTCATTTCAACAGGGTACGCAACTTCATCCGGAACTTTTGCAATTGCGATATCGAAGCAGAGAGCCGGTACACAGCTTTCGGCATATGCAGAAGATGCCGCTGGGAATATGAGCCCTGAAACGACTGTAACGGTCATTGATAAAACAGCACCGTCCGCTCCGAGAGTGAATCCGGTCAGTGATGCAGATACAACGGTTACCGGGACAACGGAAGCGGGTGCGAAAGTAACGGTGCAGTCGGGATTAGCAGTTTTAGGCACGGCAACAGCCGACAGCACCGGCGCCTTTAAAGCAGGGATTGCAAAACAAAAAGCCGGTACAAAACTTACGGTGTATGCCCAGGATGCGGCAGGCAACAAAAGCGCGGGCACAACTGTGACGGTGAGCGATAAGACCGCTCCTGCAGCCCCGAAAGTAAACAGTGTGACGGATGCAAGCACAACCGTAACAGGTACAACGGAAGCCGGCGCAAAAGTCACAGTACAATCGGGCTCTGCCATTTTAGGAACAGACACGGCTGACAGCAAGGGAAGCTTTAAAGTCACGATTGCGAAACAAAAAGCGGGGACAAAACTTACGGTGTATGCCCAGGATGTGGCAGGCAATAAGAGTGCCGGGACAACCGTGACCGTTATCGACAAAACAGCACCTGCTATTCCAAAGGTCAATACCATCAGTGACGCAACGACATATGTCACCGGCACGACGGAAGCAAACGCTGCGGTCACGATTAAAAGAGGCAGCACAACCATTGGAACCGGCACCGCCGACAGCAAGGGCAACTTCAAGATTAAAATTGCAAAACAAAAGGCGGGAACAAAGCTGGTTGTATATGCTAAAGATGCCGCCGGGAATACAAGTGCAGGCGCCAGCGTGACAGTCATTGATAAAACTGCACCGGCAGCACCGACCGTTTACACCTTTGGGGATAACCAAACCACTGTCACCGGGAAAGCCGAAGCCGGTGCCAAAGTGACGATCAAATCAGGTAAAACAGTATTGGGCTACGGCTACGCAAGCAGTAAAGGCACATTCTCAGTAAAAATCAAATCCAAGCAAAAAGCCGGCACAACTTTGACGGCGTATGCTACAGACAAAGCCGGGAATACAAGTACAGGCAGGTCGTTTAAAGTCGTTGACAAAACCCCGCCTGCGACACCAACCGCCGGCACCGTAACGTATAAATCAACAACTGTATCGGGTAAGGCCGAAAAATATGCAACGGTTTATGTGTACAACGGCAGCCATTACGTCGGCAAAGCAACGGTCAGCTCAAAAGGGACTTACACCGTCCATATGAAAAAACAGAAAAAAGGCTCCACGCTCAAAATTTACGCGAAAGACAAAGCGGGGAATAAAAGCGGCTACCGATACGTGAAAGTGAAATAAGAAAAACGACCTATGGGAATAAGTAGTTCAGTTTTCGTGGAGAAACAATAGAAATAGCATATCAATTATAAGGTGCTGTCCAAAAAGTCCTTTTTAACAAGAAAACCCGCCCGAGAAATTCATTTTTCTCGACGGGTTTTCTCATTTAGAGTAAAACTAACCCGGTGAAAGGGTACTAAGAAGTTATGTCAGGACCGATAGAAGAAAAATACACAGGGGGAAGTGGGGCGTTCCCCTTTTGAAAAATTCCTTAAAAAAGGCGTACAAATCTAAAACTCTGCCAGACCCCCATCCAACATAGGAAGATTCAGCGGAACCTAGAGAGAAATCAGCGTAGCAGGGAAAAAGTAAGAGTAAGGGAGACAGCCTTTTTGCAGAATTCCTAAAAACCGGGTGCAAACTCCGGAACTACGGCCGCTCTCCCAGTTTTGAACTGAGGAATCAGCGAAAGTGGTGGAAAAANCGGCGGACATGTGCGGGAAATCAGCGGAAATGCCAAAAAAATCAGCGGAAAGATGCGAAAATCAGCGAAAGGAGGAAAAAGCAGGGGAAAGAGATGTCCNCCCTTTTGAAAAAATCTCCAAAAACGGCGTTCAAGTTTACAACAACGTCTGATTGCCCTGTCTAGGCAAAGGAAATCAGCGGAACCTAGGGAGAAATCGGCGGACATGTGCGGGAAATCAGCGGAAAGATGCAAAAATCAGCGAAAGGAAGAAAAAGCAGGGAAGAGATGTCCTCCCTTTTTGAAAAAATCTCCAAAAACAGCGTTCAAGTTTACAACAACGCCTGATCACCCCATCCAGGCAAAGGAAATCAGCGGAAATCTCGGAAAAACCGGCGGACATGTGCGGGAAATCAGCGGAAATGCCAAAAAAATCAGCGGAAAGATGCGAAAATCAGCGAAAGGAGGAAAAAGCAGGGGAAAGAGATGTCCTCCCTTTTTGAAAAAATCTCCAAAAACGGCGTTCAAGGTCCTCAAACTTAGCGGAATAAGAAGCATTTATTACGCCCGAATAGTGTACACAGTCACTTTATATCCGCGAAAAGGGCCTGCAACCTATCACCAGCTTGAAATGGTGCCTTTCCTCAAAGATGTGTCACTTGTTGTAGCCACAAAAAATCCACCATATAAGGAAGGTGGAGGAAGAAAAGCGGCATTACATCTACACTTCGAGGAGCCTCATTCTTGCAACCTGGGCTTTGCCGGGTTACAGTTTGGGTACTCCAGTTCTGTAGACTCTGCTAATTTATTCAAATAGTAACATTCCTCTCTCATCATATGATCGGCCATCAATGGCGCAAAAGATCCTAAAGCCTCCTTGCTTAACCGAAGTTCTTCAATTTCATGCAAAAAGTTCATGAAAAGCGCCATTTCCAGAGAAATATCCTGACCAAATTTCTTCAAAGCAGGGAAAGTGGATAATCTCGTCCGCAAAAATCCAGCCATTTCCACCGCTTTTAAATAGAAATCCTCAAAGTCCTTTGTGAATGCATCGCTTTTTCCTTTCATTTTCTTTTCAACCCGGTCAAGATTACTTGAAATGGCACCGGCATGGCCTGCTGCATCCAACAGCCAAACCAGATGGTGATGCACCTCGTGGACAACAGGTGGAACTTCACCCTTTTTTAAGTATTTTAGAACACGCAAATATTCATCTAATTCATTGACCATATGGTTAATAAAACTGGGCGTCAAATGAATGGTGATTTTCCCGGTCAACTGTTTTCTGATGATCGAAAGTTTCAACTGCCTTAATTGCAATGCTTCTTCATCCGCTCTTTGGCTTAAGCGGATGAGATCGGCATTTTGTATACTTCTAAGCAGTTGATCAAAGACTTGAATAAAATAACGCGTTTGTTCAATTTCTTGTTTTTCCTGCGGAGCGAGTGAATCATGAATAAAACGTGCGTGATCTCCCAATATTTGAAGCCAGAAGCCATGTTCAAATCCTGCTGCCTGTTCAAAATTTGCCATCCGGCATTCTCTCCTTTCGTGCACTCTTATCATCTTATGGATGCCTGACGGGGATTATGATGGGTGCCTGACAGACGCCAGACATAAAAAAATCCCCGCCTAATTGATGCAGGTAGGGATTGGTCTTTCAATATCGCCATTGTTTTGGCCATCATGGTTATTCCGGAGCTTAAATTCGTTTAATGCTTCAATTTGAAAACTCCGGAAAAATTGATTCCGGCATGCTTGACGGATTGGGCATGTTTCTTTTTTAACTCCAGCGCCTTTTCCGGGTAGTCCGTGATAATACCTGCCAGCTTCAGGTCCAGAGCTTTTTTAATGGAACGGGCGGAATTCACTGTCCAAACACGTACCGGAACCGAATGTTCTGTCGTAAATAGATTGGATTTGCTGATTAAAAACGACCGGTTCAGGTGTAGTCCGGACAGCTGGTGATCTTGAATCATACGCTCTAAATCCAAATGGCGCTTCGATGTCAAAAAAGCAGTATGTGCCTCCGGGTCTAATGTTTTTATCCTTATCAGTGTTGAAAGATTAAAAGATGAAAAAATGATTCTTGATTTTAAATGGTACCTTTCCGAGAGCTCCAAGGCCTTTTTTTCGATGCCGGGGTAGGAAAACGTATCTGTCTTCAGCTCAATGTTCAAGGAAACCTGGTAATCCGCTGTCAGTTCCAGCACTTCCTCAAGGGTGGGGACCGTTTCCTTCTCCCAGGATGAATCATAAAAAGAGAGATGTTTGAATTTCTTGCCGGCGCTGTATTGTTTGATTTCGTTCAAATTTAAATCTTTCACATAACCGCTGCCTGTAGTCGTTCTGTCGAGTTTCTCATCATGGATCACCACCAGTTCGCCGTCTTTTGACATGTGGACATCCAGTTCTAAGCCTTCCGCTCCGATGTGACAGGCATGGGCAAAACCCAGCAATGTATTTTCCGGATGGGTTCCCTTGCTGCCGCGGTGCCCGAATATCAGTGTTTCTCCCATAAGCGCATTCCTCCGGTTATCATTTTCCGTTTGCCTGGTTGGCTTTTTCAATGGCCTGGTTGGTTTGTTCTACAGCTTTATTCAGGGCTTTGTCAATGTCTTCGCCGTTATAGACACTTTCCATGGCCGATTCCACAGCGGTTCTTTCTTCCGGCAGGCTTTGCATCAGCGCGCCCTGTGTGACCGGCGAAGTATGGGTGGCTTGTAATTGCTGCACCGGAACTTGCAACTGCGGCACTTTTTGATAAGCTTCTTTTACAAGCTGGTCATCGTATGCTTTCGTGTTAATGGCAAAATAGCCGGTGCCTATGTGCCATTCAGCCTGTACGTGAGGGCTTGCCAAATATTTCATGAAATCCCATGCCGCTTTTTGTTCGGCGCTGCTTTTTCCTTTTGACAGCCACAGGCTTGCACCGCCGATGGCAACCCCGTTCCATTTTTTGCTTTCCGGATGCGGCAGATAAGCTACACCGACTTTAAATTTTGCGTTATCGACAACGTCCCGGATGCTGGCGGACGATTGGATGAACATGGCCACTTTGCCTGCAAGAAATCCCGCTGTCATATCATCAGCCGCATTCGTGCCCGTGCCGTAATCGACAAAAGTTTTGTCTGCAATCATGTTTTTCGCCCACTTGAGAATGTTTTTTCCCGCTTCGTTATTGAACACGGACTTTGTCGGCGTTCCGTCATGTCCGTTGTTTTTATTGACCAGCAGTGAACCTTGATTGGCCAGCAATTCTTCAAAAAGCCAACCATACGGCTGCAGGGCAAAGCCTTTCATTTTTCCATTGCTGGAGTCTGTTACTTTTTTTGCATATGCTTCAATCTGTTCAAAAGTGACATTTTTCGGATCGATGTTGACGCCGGCTTTTTTAAGGGCATCCTCGTTGTAATACAGGACAGGTGTGGAGGAATTAAACGGCATAGAATATAGTTTTCCGTCCACCGTATAATAATTTAAAATATTCTTTTCCAAGTTCGAAGTATCATAGTGATCTTTGTCAATGAATTTTTGGACAGGATCAATAAAGCCGCTGTTGATCATTGTCTTGGTCCCGATTTCCTGAACCTGGATGATGGTAGGGGCTTTATCCGTACCGCCGACACTTAAGTATTTTGGCAGGGATTCCGTGTATTCCCCCTGGTATTCCGTTTTTACGAGCACTTTATTCTGTGACTGGTTGTATTCTTTCACAATTTGATTGAGCGTTTTTTGCGGCTCTCCGCTCATGGAATGCCAAAACGTCACCACGATGCGGCCGTTTTGTTTCGTGGTGGTCGCCTCTGTATTTGCGCCACAGGCAGCAAGGCTTAAGGTAAGGCAAAGCATCATAAAAATTGCAAGGTATTTTTTAATCATTTTGCATCCTCCTTCAATAAAGTTAAGTTTTCTCTTGAATACTCACTCATTCTCAAAATTTCATAGGTGTTTAATTTACACCAAATAGCTATCACATCTTCAAACGAATTTATGCAGAATATTATTATAGGTTATGGACCATCCTAACGACCGAACTGGATAAGTTTGGTAAATAAAAGGATATAACCGTGCGTAAGATCTCCACACGACTCAAGATCGCTCACCCTCCTATATCTCTCCGGATCAGGGTCCATACATTCCTCCTATTTTATCGAGCCTTCGGTGAGGCCTTTTTGCAAATGTTTTTGACCCGCAAATAAGACGAGTAAAGTCGGGATCGCGACAGTGACCGCACATGCCATGATCATGCCCCAGTCGTTCAGCGTTTCCTGGGATTGCATTTGTTTGAGCCCGATCTGCACGGTGCGGGCTGTATCATTGGTTGTGACCAGAATCGGCCATAAATACTGATTCCACGTCGTCAAAAAGCTGTATGTACCTAACGTAACAAGGCTGATCTTCGACATCGGCAGCACAACTTTCAGATAAAATTTCCAATGGCTAATGCCCATCAGGTCGCTTGCTTCTTTTAACTCCATTGGAATTTGTTTGAAATGCTGCCTGAGTAAAAACGTTCCAAATGCGGAAGCGATAAACGGCAGGATGAGTGCAGGATACGTATTCAGCCAGCCCAGATCCCGTATCGTCTCAAAATTGGGGATCATCTGCGCCTCAAACGGAACCATCATCGTGGAAATAAACAAGTAAAACAGCAGATTTTGCCCTTTGAATTTTGGAAACACAAACGCATATGCAGCAAGGCTCGACAGCAGCAGCTGCCCGGCCGTGACAGCCAATGAAACAAGAACACTGTTCATCAGATAATGGACGAAAGTCGTGTTTTGAAAGGCTTCAAGATAATGGTTTAAACTGATATGCACTGAAAAATAATGTCCGGCTACAATCTCTTCCTGCGGTATGAGGCTGATGGACAGGCCGAGCAAAAACGGGCTGCCAATCAAAAGCGCAAAGAAGATTAAAACAGCGTACAGGCCGGTCTTCGAGACAAACGTTCTCATCATTGGTAATGCACCTTCTTTTCCCCCGCCTTAAATTGGATGATCGTTAAGACAAAGATGATGACAGCTAATATAACCGCTTCGGCACTGGAGGTACCAAACTGGTGGTTGATAAAGGCATCCTGGTAAATGGAATACACGAGCAAATTTGTGTGATTTGACGGGCCGCCCTTTGTGAGCATGTCAATCTGCCCGAATGTTTGGAAGGCATTGATCACCGAAACGATGATGAAAAAAACAATGTCGGCGATAACAGCGGGAGTGTAATCCGCCTGACCTGCGTGAGATACGGAATCCCCGTAATTTGCGCACTTTCATAAAGGTTTTGGTCAATGTGTTGCAAGCCGCCCAAGAGGATTAAAAAAGAAAAGCCAGTGTTCATCCACACGGTGGACAGCGAAATGGAAAACAACGCCCAATGCGGGTCGGTTAACCAGCTGACCGCAGGAAGGTGAAAGAGCTGCATCAAACGGTTCATCAGTCCGATGGAAGGATTAAATAAAAACATCCAAAAAACGGAAGCCACGGAGACGCTGATCCCCATTGTTGATGCGAAAATGGTTCTGAAAAAGCCGATTCCTTTTAATTTTTCATTGGCGAGCAAAGCGAGAAAAAGCGAAATGATCACGGTTGCCGCAACTGTTCCCGCAGCAAACATCAGCGTGTACAGCAAACTTTGTCTGTAGTCTGCGGATGTGAACAGTTCTTTAAAATTGCTGAGTCCGGCGAACACGGTTGGATGCCCGGCAAAATCGGTCAGATAAAAACTGAGAAATACCGTCCGGAACATCGGGTAAAAAATGAAAACGGCCAACAAAATGAGGGATGGAAGCAGAAACAGCCATCCGGTCACAGCATCCCCGTATCGCCTCTTTGTCTTCTTCTCCTGTTCCAATTGGGCATTGATCGCTTCTCCAGCAGATAAATTTTGTATCATACCGAAACCCCGCCTTTTTCCATATTGAAGGCCTTTTCGCGCGTATCCGGATCAAAAAAATGGACATCCTCCGGAGAGAAGTAGACCGTTATCCGGTCATCCGGATCAAGCTGCCATTGTCCGGCCCATTTTGCTTTCCACTGTGTATTTCCGAACGCAAACCAAATAATCGTTTTGTCGCCAAGTTGTTCGGCGGACTTGACGGTTGCCTGTATTGCAGCGTCGCCGCTCTTGGCATTCGGTTTAAAATGCTCAGGCCGGATGCCAAGGATGCATGTTGGTTTGGGAAAAGAGAATCCTGGCTGAACGGCCGGACCGTCCGGAATCCTGAAACGTTTTCCCTCTTCAACATACGCTTCTGTGAAATTCATTTGCGGCGATCCGATAAAAGAAGCAGCGAATTGATTTGCCGGATCATTGTAGATTTCGATCGGCTCTCCGATTTGCTGGATCCTTCCTTCATTCAAGATCATGATCCGGTCTCCCATCGTCATCGCTTCCACCTGGTCGTGGGTAACGTAAATCATCGTTAACCCGAGCTGGCGCTGCAGTTGCCGGATTTCCGCCCGCATCTCGGTGCGGAGTTTCGCATCCAAATTCGAGAGCGGCTCATCCATTAAACAAATCGGCGCCTGACTGACAATCGCCCTTGCCAATGCAACCCTTTGCCGCTGGCCCCCAGATAAAGCGCGCGGTTTTTTTTCGGCAAATGGCTCCAGTTGGACAAGTGCCAGTGCATGTTTAAGCCGCGCTTCTTTTTCCTGCTTGGTGAGTTTTTCTTTCGAGTTAATGCCAAAAAGGATATTTTCCCTTACCGTCATGTGCGGATAAAGGGCGTAATTCTGAAATACCATCGACACTTGGCGGTCTTTCGGCAAAACATAGTTTGCCGGCCGGTTGTCAATATAGAGCTGGCCGCCTGAAATGTCTTCAAGCCCGGCAATCATCCGCAAAATCGTGCTCTTCCCGCATCCTGAAGGGCCGACAAGCACAAAAAATTCTCCTTGCTCAACCGAAAAGTGAATGTCACTTAAAACAGTTGCGCCTTTCCCGTAAGACTTCGAAACATTGACCATCTCGATTTTCGGCACGAAGCTTTCCTCCTTACTTATCAATTTGCAAATTCAAGATAGCACAAAAAAAATCGCAAAACTGCGATTTCAAAGGAACTTAACTTAATATTTACAAAATTTTTAAGGGGAATGATTTTGACGTTTTTGATGGTGCTGGGGGAAAGGCTTGTAATATAAGAAAGCGCAGAGGTTTTGGCCCCTGCGCTTCTTGAATCGTTACACGCTTTTTGCTATTTCACTTTTACTGTCCGATATCCGCTAATATTGCCGGATTTATCCGCGGCTCTCACTTTAATCGTGGTGCCTTTTTTCGTTGGGCTGATTTGGATTTTATAATATCCGCGCTTGTCGGCTTTGGCAGAGCCGATTTTTTTGCTGCTTGCATAAGCAGTAACGGTTACGTATGCTTCTCAATGATGTACTTGGAAGTGTGGCTGACCGCGTAAACAGACGGTGTGCCTGGTGCGATTCTGTCAACCACCGTTACACTTTTTGTGCTGCTGGATCCGTAGCTGTTTTTCGCGTAATTATAAATTTTCGTGCCGGCTTTGTGCTTCGGAATCTTGACTTTATATTCGCCTTTACTGTTGCTTGTGCTTTTATACGTTTTCGATCCGATTTTCACATATACGGTACTTGATTTGCTTGTTTTCCCGCTAACATAAGTGCTGCGGTTGCCGACCGTATGACGGAAGGTGTTGAGGCCGGTGATCCAACTAAGGTAAGGGGGATCCTTTGTTATCACAGGTTGGGTGTTAGACATAATGGAATGAAAAACTGCAATATAGAACGGAGCAAAATGGTTAACTTGAATGTCATCCTCTGTTCGAGACGAAAAAGAACGAAAACGGCATATTTTTAGCATGATGGCCGCGATCTCCTCTTAAACGTCACCGGCCCGGAATTTCCCGCAAAGACAAAACGTGGCAAACTCCCGCGTTTTTCCATTCAAATCATCATATAGAAAGAATAACTTCTTAGTTAAAATAGCGTATAGGGAAGATTTATGAAAACAGCAAAACCCACTCGGAAGGCGTTTATGTGATTGATCCGGCTGTTTTCGGCGATCGCCGCGGCTGGTTTATAGAAACTTATAATGAAAAAACGATGTTTAGCTTGCTGACCGTGACGTAGTAAGGCGGGTTTATGGAAACTTATAATGAAAAAACTTTGCGGAGGCCGGGATCAACATCCGGTTTGTGCAAGATAACCAGTCTTTTTCCGCCGCAAAAGGGACATGGCGAGGCCTGCATTACCAGATGAACCTGATAGCCCAATCTAAACTTGTTCGCTGCACAAGAGGGCGGTTTTTAATGTGGCGGTGGACAAGCTCCACATATGGCAAGTGGTTTGGAGTGGAGCTGAGTGTCGAAAATAAAAAACAGCTCCTGATTCCAAGAGGTTTTATGACCTTGACGGATGATGCGGAGGTACAATACAAAGTAGATGAATTTTATGCGTCAGAATACGAATGCGGAATCCGCTGGAATGACCCTGCGATCGCGGTTGAGTGGCCGATCCGTGACATCCATCCGGTTTTATCGGTGAAAGTCGAAAAAGCGCCGCTGTTGGAAGAAGCGGAAATCATTTTGTACACGGGGAGTAATCCATGAACATTTTCGTGGCAGGATACACTGGAAGGGAAAAAGCGCCGCCTTGAGATGGTTGGCCGAAAATTTGAGAATGTCAAAACAAAAGCTGCAGGATAACGGTTTTGAACCGTTACGGCTGTGGAAAGAAGCACTGGCGCATTATATCAAAGAACTTGGGGTGTAACGAATGTCAAAGAAAAAAGTATTGGTGACAGGCGGAGCCGGTTTTATCGGCGGCAATTTTGTCCAGTATATGGTCAACAAATACCCGGAGTACGACATTTACAACCTGGACTTGTTGACCTATGCCGGTGATCTGACAAAGCATCAGTCGATTGAGAACAAAGACAATTACCATTTTATCAAAGCGGATATCGCGGACTGGAAAACGATCCTCCCGCTTTTTGAAAAAGAAAAATTTGACTATGTGGTGCATTTTGCGGCGGAAAGCCATGTCGACCGCTCGATTACCGATCCGGAAATTTTTGTCCGGACGAATGTGCTCGGGACGCAGGTATTATTGGATGCGGCAAAACAGATCGGCGTAGAGAAATTTTTGCATGTATCAACGGATGAAGTGTACGGGGAACTGGACTTTGATCCGAATACGTTTTTCACTGAAGAAACACCGCTTCAGCCGAACAGCCCGTACAGTGCCAGCAAGGCGTCCTCGGATTTACTGGTCCGGGCTTATCACAAAACGTATGGACTGCCGGTCAATATCACCCGTTGTTCGAATAACTACGGGCCGTATCATTTTCCGGAAAAACTCATTCCGCTTACGATCTCCCGCGTCCTGAACGACCAAAAAGTACCGGTATACGGAAACGGCGGCAACATCCGCGACTGGCTGCATGTCCATGACCACTGCGCGGCGATTGATTTGGTGCTGCATCGAGGCGCGGTCGGTGAAGTTTACAATGTCGGCGGCCATAATGAACGCACCAATCTGGAAGTCGTCAAGACGATCATCAAAATGTTGGGGAAATCAGAAGATCTCATTGAATTTGTTAAAGACCGGCCGGGGCATGACAAACGGTATGCGATCGATCCAACGAAACTGGAAAAACTTGGATGGAAACCGACTTATACATTTGAAACTGGCATCGCTCAGACGATCCAGTGGTACTTGGATAACAAGGAGTGGTGGGAGCGGATCATCAACAGTGCGGGATTGAAGATTCAGAAAAAAGATATATAATAGACTTGTAGTTTGAATTTTTAGAAGGGATGTGAACCATGCTTTATAAGGCTCGTACTGAACCACAGGAGCTGCTTGTATTTCAATCGTTAGACAGGAGGATGGAACTCACCGAAAAAGATAAACAGTACTATTGGAATCTGAAAAAAGGATTCGAAGGGGAGTGTCGCTTTGACTCATGGACGGAGAAGCTGGAATGTGATTGCCTGGTATTAAATGATTTGCGGCTCTCTGTGAACAATACGACATTTCAGATAGACGCATTGATAATCACTGGAGAAACTATTTATCTTTTTGAAGTGAAAAATTATGAAGGCGATTTTTACTATGAAAGAGAAAGACTTTACAAAAACAAGTCTGAGATCAACAATCCACTTATTCAATTGAAACGAAGCGAATCGCTTTTCCGCCAGCTGCTTCACTCGCTCGGATTTGACATGCCCGTTACTGCTTCCATTGTATTTATTCACCCCGAATTTACTTTGTACCAAGCCCCTCTGAATGCGCCATTTATTTTTCCAACACAGATCAAACGGTATTTTAAACATTTGAATGCATTGACGTCAAAATTGAACAGCAAACATAAGAAATTCGCAGAAAGATTGTTATCGCTTCATATGGAGGAATTATCTTTTACCAAGCTGCCCCGGTATGAATTTGAGCAGTTGCGGAAAGGGATTGTTTGTGCTACTTGCGGGTCTTTTTCCTGTGGTGTTCAGGGAAGAATGGTCATCTGCGAAGAATGCGGACATCGTGAAATAGGTGGAATAGCGATCATGCGGAGCATCAAAGAATTCCGGATGCTATTTCCTGACGAGAAATTGACTTCGGAAACCATTGGTGAGTGGTGTAAAATTATCGATTCTAAAAGAAGGATTAGCAGAGTATTGGAGAAACATTTCAAAACGGTCGGAACAGGGAGGTGGACTTATTATCAATAAAGATTTTTCAAAAGGTAATCACCTGCTGCTGCCGTCGTATATAATGATTGTGCATAAACGGTTCTTAGGAGGAGTCTAAGGACCGTTCACGCATAAAAAAATAGCCTGAATGGTAGTTAGAAAGGGTCTAAGGACCGTTCACGCATAAAAGAATAGCGCGAACGGTAGTTAGAA
>JGI26049J44785_1000943_pt1 | contig 15400 bp, 10 predicted proteins | sample HigsolmetaGSP11D_FD_44785 | JGI IMG/M metagenome (IMG submission 44785)
GTCGCTGATTGCGCCGATCGCGATGGAAGAAGGCCTGCGCTTTGCGATCCGCGAGGGCGGTCGCACCGTCGGCGCCGGCGTGGTGTCCAAGATCATCGAGTGATGATCTGATGAGCGGGGCGCCGCGGAGCGCCCCGCCTATACGTTGCGGCGACCGCGCTGCATGGTCGCCCCGAGTTTAGGCCAGTAGCTCAATTGGCAGAGCAGCGGTCTCCAAAACCGCAGGTTGGGGGTTCGAGTCCCTCCTGGCCTGCCATCTTTCATCGAGATGGCGTCTACTTCGCCACCTCATAGCGCTTTGAGCGTCACAGTGACCACTGTTAAAGCTAAGCCCACTGAAGAGCGCTCTCCGCTCGATACGGCAAAGTTGGTCGCCGCCGCCCTGTTGTTGGTTGGCGGCATCGTGGCTTTCTATCTGCTTCCCGACATTTCCCAGATCTACCGGACGATCGGTCTGTTGGTGCTGGTCGTCGTGTCGGTGGCGCTGGTTGCCGCCACCCGGTTCGGTCGCGGTCTGATCGCCTTCATGCGCGACGCCCGCACCGAGCTGCGACGCGTGGTCTGGCCGACGCGTCAGGAGACTTTGCAGACCACGCTGGTGGTCTTGGTGATGGTGCTGATCGTGGCCATCTTCCTTTGGCTGCTGGACATGTTCCTATTGTGGTCGGTCAACGGCATCACCGGGCTGGGAGGCTGATAGATGGCGAAGCGCTGGTACGTCGTGCACGCTTATTCCGGGTTCGAGAATCAGGTCAAGAAATCGCTCGAGGAGCGAATCAAGCGTGCCGGGATGCAGGATCAGTTCGGCGAGATTCTCGTGCCGACCGAGGAAGTGGTCGAGATGCGGGAAGGGCAGAAGCGTCGTAGCGAGCGCAAGTTCTTCCCGGGCTACGTGCTCGTGCAGATGGAGATGAACGAGGCTACCTGGCACCTGGTGCGTGAAGTGCCCAAGGTTATGGGCTTCATCGGTGGCACCAGCGACCGTCCGGCGCCGATCTCCGATCGCGAGGCCGAGGCGATCCTCAATCGTGTGCGCGAGGGTGCCGAGAAGCCGAAGCCGAAGGTGCTGTTCGAGGTTGGCGAAGTCGTTCGCGTCATCGACGGTCCGTTCACGGATTTCAACGGCGTGGTCGAAGAGGTCAACTACGAGAAGAGCCGACTGCGGGTCGCGGTGCTGATTTTCGGCCGCTCCACGCCGGTGGAGCTCGAGTTCGGCCAGGTCGAGAAGGGGTGAGGGTTTTCGGGCTTTCACTCATCAGGCTGGTTTGGTAAGATTTCAAGTTTCCCCGCTCCCTTGAGGGTGCGGGGTTTCATATTGGTCCCGGTGAGCGGGGCCGCGGGGAGCCGAAAAGGCGTTCGTACCCATCCACGGAGTCCTCATGGCAAAGAAAGTTACCGCCTACATTAAGCTGCAGGTGGCTGCCGGTAAGGCCAACCCGAGTCCCCCGGTTGGTCCTGCGCTCGGTCAGCACGGTGTCAACATCATGGAGTTCTGCAAGGCGTTCAACGCCCAGACGCAGAACCTNGAGCCGGGTCTGCCGATTCCGGTGGTGATCACGGTCTACAGCGACCGCAGCTTCACGTTCATCACCAAGACGCCGCCTGCGCCGGTGCTGCTGAAGAAGGCGGCCGGCATCCAGTCCGGCAGTGGCCGTCCGAACACCCAGAAGGTCGGCAAGGTGACTCGCGCCCAGATCGAAGAGATCGCCAAGACCAAGCTGCAGGACATGAATGCGGCCAGCCTCGAAGCCGCCATGCGGTCCATCGCGGGTACCGCCCGCAGCATGGGGCTCGAAGTGGAGGGGATGTAAGTCATGGCGAAGCTCACCAAGCGTCAGAAGCTGTTCCGTGAGAAGGTCGACTCCACTCGTCTGTATCCGGTGGAGGAGGCGCTCCAGCTGGTGAAGGAGTTGGCTGGTGCCAAGTTCGTGGAGTCGGTCGACGTCGCCGTCAACCTCGGCATCGACCCGCGTAAGTCGGATCAGGTGGTGCGTGGCTCGACCGTGCTGCCGAACGGCACCGGTAAGGTCGTGCGCGTGGCGGTATTCGCTCAGGGCGATCGCGCCGAGCAAGCCAAGGCGGCCGGCGCCGACGCGGTCGGCTTCGAGGATCTGGCCGAGCGCATGAAGGGCGGTGATCTGAACTTCGACGTCGTCATCGCTTCGCCGGACGCCATGGGCGTGGTCGGTCGTCTGGGTCCGATCCTCGGTCCTCGCGGCCTGATGCCCAACCCCAAGGTCGGTACCGTGACCCCCGACGTGGCGGCCGCGGTCCGCAACGCCAAGGCCGGTCAGGTGCGCTATCGCGCCGACAAGGGCGGTATCGTGCACTGCTCGATCGGCAAGGTGGAGTTCGACGCGGCGGCGCTGCGTCAGAACCTCGAGGCGCTGATCGCCGACCTGAACAAGCTGAAGCCCGCCGCTTCCAAGGGTGTGTACCTCAAGCGGGTGACCGTGTCGTCGACCATGGGTCCCGGCATCGCGGTCGATCTGGCTTCGCTGAGCGTTTGATGATTGCGGCGCCGGGTGTGGGCCCGGCGCCATGTAAAAGTGTCTTGAGGCTGTCGGTTAGATGCGGCAGCCGTCCGAGACCGCAAGGTGCGCGCAAGCGCTGAAAGGCAAAAGGCTTCGGCCTCAAGCCGCCTGCGCAGACGGTGCGGCCAAGACAGGGTTTCCTGCACTGGCGACCGTTGTAGCCCCTGGTGGGGCGGGTGATCCGCCGTCGAGGCGGGTCGCCGGGTCGGTGAATCGTCTCGGTGAGCTGACCCAACCAACGACGTTCCAGGAGGTAAGTAAATGGCTCTTAGTCTGGAACAGAAGAAGGCGATGGTGCAGGAGGTCGCCCAAGTGGCGGCCAAGGCGTATTCCGCCGTCGCGGCGGAATATCGCGGCCTGACCGCGACCCAAGTGGAGAGCCTGCGGGTCGCGGCGCGCAAGAACGGCGTGTACTTGAAAGTGGTCAAGAACACGCTGGCGCGTCGCGCGGTTGAAGGGACCGAGTTCGAGTGTCTCAAAGACGCGTTCGTCGGTCCGCTGATCCTGGCGTTCTCGCTCGAAGATCCGGGTGCGGCTGCCCGCGTGTTCAAGGACTTCGCGAAGGAAAACAAGACCTTCGAAGTGAAGTTCCTGGGCGTGGGCGGCAAGATGCTGCCGCCTTCCGAGCTCGATCGTCTGGCTAGCATGCCGACCCGCGAGCAGGCGCTCTCCATGCTCATGGCGACCATGAAGGCTCCCGTGCAGAAGCTGGTCAGCACCCTCAACGAGGTGCCGAGCAAGCTCGCCCGCACGCTGGCTGCCATTCGGGATGCCAAGGAGCGGGCCGCTTAACCCTGTCCGTCATACCGGAACTGTTGTTCCAATCTGGCTCTAACGCGTCAACCAAGGAGATCCGGCAATGGCCGTTTCCAAAGACGAGATTCTTGATGCTATCGCTAACATGACGGTGCTGGAGGTCGTCGACCTCATCGCCGCCATGGAAGAGAAGTTCGGTGTGACCGCCGCCGCCGCCGTGGCTGCCGCTCCGGTCGCCGCCGCTGCCGCCGCCGCCGCTCCGGCCGAAGAGCAGACCGAGTTCACCGTCGTCATGACCAGCTTCGGCGCCAACAAGGTCGGCGTCATCAAGGTCGTGCGCGAGCTGACCGGCCTGGGTCTGAAGGAAGCCAAGGACGCCGTCGAGGGCGTGCCCTCCGTCATCAAGGAAGGCGTGTCCAAGGCCGACGCCGAGGCGATCAAGGCCAAGCTTGTCGAGGCGGGTGCTACCGTCGAGATCAAGTAAACTGTTGTTTCGCAAAGGAAATACAGTTTATTTGCCTTATGGCTGGTGGCGTGTTTCGCCACCGGCCTTTTCCCTTTTGTGGGAAGTCCAGAGCTGCGGGTTGCGCCTGTCGACGTCAGTCGGTGGGGCCTGAATCCGGACCTCTGGACTCGGGATCTAGCTCAGGTGAGGAACCTCGATGGCTTATTCGTTCACCGAAAAGAAGCGCATTCGGAAGGATTTCGGCAAGCTGCCGACCGTCTTGGAGGTGCCTTACCTCCTGGCGATGCAGCTCGATTCCTACCAGCAGTTCCTGCAGCAGGACGTCGCTCCTGAGCGCCGGGCCGACGTAGGTCTGCATGCCGCTTTCAAGTCCGTATTCCCGATTACCAGCTACTCGGGGAACGCCTCCCTCGAGTATGTCAGCTACCGCATCGGCGAGCCGGCGTTCGACGTCAAGGAATGCCAGCTGCGCGGCATGACCTACGCAGCCCCCCTGCGGGTGCTGGTGCGGCTGGTGATCCGCGACAAGGACGCGCAGTCGATCAAGGACATCAAGGAGCAGGAAGTCTACATGGGCGAGCTGCCGCTCATGACCCGCAACGGTACCTTCGTGATCAACGGTACCGAGCGCGTCATCGTGTCGCAGCTGCACCGCTCGCCGGGCGTGTTCTTCGACCACGACAAGGGCAAGACCCATTCCTCCGGCAAGCTGCTGTTCTCGGCGCGGGTGATCCCGTACCGCGGTTCCTGGCTGGATTTCGAGTTCGACCCGAAGGACGCGATCTTCGCGCGCATCGACCGCCGTCGTAAGCTGCCGGCCACCGTGCTGCTGCGCGCTCTGGGCTACGACACCCAGGAGATCCTGTACACGTTCTTCGAGATGAATACCTTCCGGTTCCAGAAGGACAAGATCGTCCTGGATCTGGTGCCGGAGCGCCTGCGCGGCGAGACCGCGACCTTCGACATCAAGCTCGGCGAGAAGGTGCTGGTCGAGACCGGCCGCCGCGTCACCGCCCGTCACGTCCGCGAGATGGAGAAGGCGGGTCTGCGTGAGCTGGAAGTGCCGGCGGATTACCTGGCCGGCAAGATCCTGGCGCACGACGTGGTCGACACCAGCAGCGGCGAGCTGATCGCCGAGGCCAACGCCGAGCTGACCGCCGCCCTGGTCGAGCAGATCCGCGAAGCCGGCGTCGAGAAGATCGACACGCTGTTCGTGAACGATCTGGACCGCGGTCCGTACATGTCGCATACCCTGCGTATCGATCCGACCCGCACCCAGATGGAGGCGCTGGTCGAGATCTACCGCATGATGCGCCCGGGCGAGCCGCCCACCAAGGAGGCCGCCGAGAACCTGTTCCAGGGCCTGTTCTTCAGCGACGACCGCTACGACCTGTCGCCGGTCGGCCGCATGAAGTTCAACCTCCGCCTCGGCCGTAATGAGGTCAAGGGGCCGGGCACCCTGAGCAAGGAAGACATCGTCGATGTCCTCAAGGTGCTGATCGACATCCGCAACGGTAAGGGCCAGGTCGACGACATCGACCACCTGGGCAACCGCCGCGTGCGCTGCGTCGGCGAGATGGCCGAGAACGTGTTCCGCGTCGGTCTGGTGCGCGTGGAGCGTGCCGTGCGCGAGCGCCTGAGCCTGGCCGAGGCCGAGGGCCTGATGCCGCAGGAGCTGATCAACGCCAAGCCGGTGGCGGCCGCGATCAAGGAGTTCTTCGGCTCCTCGCAGCTGTCGCAGTTCATGGATCAGAACAACCCGCTGTCGGAGATCACCCACAAGCGCCGCGTCTCGGCGCTTGGCCCGGGCGGTCTGACCCGCGAGCGCGCCGGCTTCGAGGTGCGCGACGTGCACCCGACCCACTACGGCCGCGTGTGCCCGATCGAGACGCCGGAAGGTCCGAACATCGGTCTGATCAACTCGCTGGCGGTGTACGCCCGCACCAACGAGTACGGCTTCCTGGAGACGCCGTACCGCAAGGTGGTGGACGGTAAGGTCACCGACCAGGTCGAGTACCTGTCCGCCATCGAGGAAGCCCGCTACGTCATCGCTCAGGCCAACGCCCGGGTGGACGAGGAGGGCCGACTGGTCGACGAGCTGATCTCGGTCCGTCACCAGAACGAGTTCGGTGTGGCCACGCCCGACAAGGTCCAGTACATGGACGTGTCGCCGCGGCAGACCGTGTCCGTCGCCGCGTCGCTGATCCCGTTCCTGGAGCACGACGACGCCAACCGCGCGCTGATGGGCTCGAACATGCAGCGCCAGGCGGTGCCGACGCTGCGCGCCGAGAAGCCGCTGGTGGGTACCGGCATCGAGCGTACCGTGGCGATCGACTCCGGCGTGACCGTGGTCGCCGAGCGCGGTGGCGTGGTCGAGCAGGTGGACGCCGCCCGCATCGTGGTGCGCGTCAACGACGACGAGACCGCCCCGGGCGAGCCCGGCGTCGACATCTACAACCTGACCAAGTACACCCGTTCCAACCAGAACACCTGCATCAACCAGAAGCCGCTGGTGAAGCCGGGCGACGTGATCGAGCGCGGCGCGGTGCTGGCCGACGGTCCGTCCACCGACATGGGCGAGCTCGCGCTTGGCCAGAACATGCTGGTCGCGTTCATGCCGTGGAACGGCTACAACTTCGAGGACTCCATCCTCATCTCCGAGCGGGTGGTGCAGGAGGATCGCTACACCACGATCCACATCGAAGAGCTGACCTGCGTGGCCCGCGACACTAAGCTGGGGCCCGAGGAAATCACCGCCGACATTCCGAACGTTGGCGAGGCCGCGTTGTCCAAGTTGGATGAGTCCGGCATCGTCTACATCGGCGCGGAAGTGAAAGCGGGCGACATCCTGGTGGGTAAGGTCACGCCCAAGGGCGAGACCCAGCTGACGCCGGAAGAGAAACTGCTGCGGGCGATCTTCGGCGAGAAGGCGTCCGACGTGAAAGACACCTCGCTGCGCGTGCCTTCGGGCATGGACGGCACGGTGATCGACGTGCAGGTCTTCACCCGCGACGGTGTGGAGAAGGACGAGCGCGCCAAGGCGATCGAGGCCGAGGCCCTGGCCCGCATCCGCAAGGATCTCAACGACACCTACCGCATCTTCGAGGACGACGCGTTCTCCCGTCTGGAGCGCCTGCTGGTGGGCAAGACTGCCGATGGCGGCCCCAAGGGCCTGAAGGCCGGTCAGGCGATCACCGAGGAGTACCTGCGGGCGCTGCCGCGCGAGCAGTGGTTCGACGTGCGCGTGCGCGACGAGGAGGCCACCCGCCAGCTGGAGAAGGTGAAGGCCCAGCTCAAGGCGCAGCGCGAAGCGTTCGACCGCAAGTACGAGGAGAAGAAGGCCAAGATCACCGCCGGCGACGACCTCGCCCCCGGCGTGCTGAAGATGGTCAAGGTCTACCTCGCGGTGAAGCGCCGCATCCAGCCGGGCGACAAGATGGCCGGCCGTCACGGTAACAAGGGTGTGGTGTCCATGATCGTGCCGGTCGAGGACATGCCGTACACCGCCGATGGCCAGCCGGTCGACATCGTGCTCAACCCGCTGGGCGTGCCGTCGCGCATGAACGTGGGTCAGGTGCTGGAGACCCACCTGGGCTGGGCGGCCCGCGGCCTGGGCCTGAAGATCGGCAAGATGCTCGAGGCGCAGGCCAAGGTGTCGGAGCTGCGAGAGTTCCTCGACAAGATCTACAACCACAGCGGCAAGAAGGAAGATCTCGATTCGCTCACCGACGAGGAGATCATCGAGCTGTGCCACAACCTCAAGGGCGGCGTGCCGATGGCGACGCCGGTGTTCGACGGCGCCAACGAGGACGAGCTGAAGTACATGCTGCGGCTCGCCGATCTGCCGGAGTCCGGTCAGACCATCTTGTACGACGGTCGCACCGGCGAGGCGTTCGATCGTCCGGTGACCATCGGCTACATGTACATGCTCAAGCTCAACCACCTGGTGGACGACAAGGTCCACGCCCGCTCCACCGGCCCTTACAGCCTGGTCACCCAGCAGCCGCTGGGCGGTAAGGCGCAGTTCGGTGGTCAGCGCTTCGGTGAGATGGAGGTCTGGGCGCTGGAGGCCTACGGTGCCGCTTACACCCTGCAGGAGATGTTGACCGTCAAGTCCGACGACGTGAACGGCCGCACCAAGATGTACAAGAACATCGTGGACGGCGATCACCGCATGGAGGCCGGCATGCCCGAGTCCTTCAACGTGTTGATCAAGGAAATCCGCTCGCTCGGTATCAATATCGAGCTGGAGCAGGACTGAGGTCGACGGTCTAGGGTCAACGAGATTTAGGACGGGCAGCGAATATGCGTGACCTACTCAATCTGTTTAAGCAGCCCGGCGCGCAGCTGGACGACTTCGATGCCATCCGCATCGGTCTGGCTTCGCCGGAGATGATCCGGTCCTGGTCCTACGGGGAAGTGAAGAAGCCCGAGACCATCAACTACCGCACCTTCAAGCCGGAGCGCGATGGCCTGTTCTGCGCCAAGATCTTCGGGCCGGTGAAGGACTACGAGTGCCTGTGCGGCAAGTACAAGCGGCTCAAGCACCGCGGCGTGGTGTGCGAGAAGTGCGGCGTGGAGGTGACGCTGGCCAAGGTGCGCCGTGAGCGCATGGGCCACATCGAGCTGGCGAGCCCGACCGCGCACATCTGGTTCCTGAAGTCGCTGCCGAGCCGCATCGGCCTGCTGCTGGACATGACCCTGCGCGACATCGAGCGCATCCTCTACTTCGAGGCGTTCGTGGTCATCGACCCGGGCATGACTCCGCTCGAGCGCAATCAGCTGCTGACCGACGAGCAGTACCTCGACGCGGTCGAGCAGTACGGCGACGAGTTCGACGCCCGCATGGGCGCCGAGGCCATCTACGAGCTGCTCAAGAGCCTGGATCTGGAGGAAGAGGCCAAGCGCCTGCGCGAGGAGGTCACCGCCACCTCCTCCGACACCAAGATCAAGCGCCTGTCCAAGCGGCTGAAGCTGATCGAATCCTTCATCGAGTCCGGCAACCGGCCGGAGTGGATGATCCTCACCGTGCTGCCGGTGCTGCCGCCCGACCTGCGGCCGCTGGTGCCGCTGGACGGCGGTCGCTTCGCCACCTCGGACCTGAACGATCTCTACCGCCGGGTGATCAACCGCAACAACCGCCTCAAGCGTCTGCTGGAGCTGGCGGCGCCGGACATCATCGTTCGCAACGAGAAGCGCATGCTCCAGGAGGCGGTGGACGCGCTGCTGGACAACGGCCGTCGCGGCCGCGCCATCACCGGCTCCAACAAGCGCCCGCTCAAGTCCCTGGCGGACATGATCAAGGGTAAGCAGGGCCGCTTCCGTCAGAACCTGCTGGGTAAGCGTGTCGACTATTCCGGCCGTTCGGTGATCGTGGTCGGTCCGACCCTGAAGCTGCATCAGTGCGGCCTGCCCAAGCGCATGGCGCTGGAACTGTTCAAGCCGTTCATCTTCAGCAAGCTGCAGCGGCGCGGCCTGGCGACCACCATCAAGGCCGCCAAGAAGATGGTCGAGCGCGAGGCGCCGGAGGTCTGGGACATCCTCGAGGAGGTGATCCGCGAGCACCCGGTGCTGCTCAACCGCGCGCCGACCCTGCACCGTCTGGGCATCCAGGCGTTCGAGCCGGTGCTGATCGAAGGCAAGGCCATCCAGCTGCACCCGCTGGTCTGCACCGCCTTCAACGCCGACTTCGACGGCGACCAGATGGCCGTGCACGTGCCGCTGTCGCTGGAGGCGCAGCTGGAAGCGCGCGCCCTGATGATGTCGACCAACAACATCCTGTCGCCGGCCAACGGTGATCCGATCATCGTGCCGTCGCAGGACGTGGTGCTGGGTCTGTACTACATGACCCGCGAGCGCATCGGCGCCAAGGGCGAGGGCCTGCGCTTCGCCGACACCAAGGAGCTGCACCGCGCCTACGAGACCCGCAACGTGTCGCTGCAGGCGCGCGTCGAGGTGCGTATCCGCGAAGTGCTGCCGGACGAGAACGGCCAGATGGTGGAGCGCATCCGCCGGGTCAACACCGTGGCCGGCCGCGCCCTGCTGTTCGACATCGTGCCGGACGGCCTGCCGTTCGAGCTGGTCGACCGCGACATGACCAAGAAGGCCATTTCGGCCTTGATCAACGCCTGCTATCGCCGCGTCGGCCTGAAGGCCACGGTGATCTTCGCCGACCAGCTGATGTACCTGGGCTTCGCCATGGCCACCCGGGCGGCGGTGTCGATCGGCGTCGACGACATGGTCATCCCGGACGAGAAGGAGGCCATCCTGGCGCGCGCCGAGCGCGAAGTGAAGGACATCGAGGAGCAGTACGCCTCGGGTCTGGTCACCAACGGCGAGCGCTACAACAAGGTGATCGATATCTGGTCGCATACCAACGACCAGGTGGCCAAGGCCATGATGGACAAGCTCGGTAAGGAGCAGGTGACGCTCCCCAGCGGCGAGGTGAAGGAGCAGAAGTCCTTCAACTCCATCTTCATGATGGCCGACTCCGGTGCCCGTGGTAGCGCCGCCCAGATCCGTCAGCTCGCCGGTATGCGCGGCCTGATGGCCAAGCCGGACGGTTCGATCATCGAGACGCCGATCACCGCGAACTTCCGCGAGGGTCTGAACGTTCTCCAGTACTTCATCTCGACCCACGGCGCTCGTAAGGGTCTGGCGGATACCGCGCTCAAGACCGCGAACTCGGGTTACCTGACTCGCCGTCTGGTCGACGTCGCCCAGGATCTGGTGGTTACCGAGCACGACTGCGGCACCTACCAGGGCCTGCTGATGACGCCGCTGATCGAAGGCGGCGACGTGGTGGAGCCGCTGCGCGAGCGTGTTCTGGGCCGTGTGGTGGCGCGCGACGTGCTCAAGCCGGGTTCCGACGAGATCGCCGTCGAGGCCGGCACGCTGCTCGACGAGAACCTGGTGGACATGCTCGAAGCCATCGGCGTCGACGAGGTGTGGGTGCGTTCGCCCATCACCTGCGAGACCCGCTACGGCATCTGCGCCAAGTGCTACGGGCGCGACCTGGCCCGCGGCCACCTGGTCAACATCGGTGAGGCGGTCGGTGTCATCGCCGCCCAGTCCATCGGTGAGCCGGGTACGCAGCTGACCATGCGTACCTTCCACATCGGTGGCGCCGCGTCGCGTGCCGCCTCGGTCAGCAACGTGCAGATCAAGGCGCGCGGTACCGCTCGCCTGCACAACGTGAAGACCGTGCGGCACAAGAGCGGCAACCTGGTGGCGGTGTCCCGTTCCGGCGAGATCACCGTGATGGACGATCACGGCCGCGAGCGCGAGCGCTACAAGATCCCGTACGGCGCGGTCATCACCGTGACCGACAACCAGCCGGTGGAGGCCGGCCAGGTGCTGGCGACCTGGGACCCGCACACGCACCCGATCATCACCGAGGTGAAGGGTCGGCTGAAGTTCTACGACTTCGTCGACGGCGTGACGGTGACCAGCCACGTCGATGAGATGACCGGNTTGACCAGCATGGTCGTGACCGATCCGAAGAGCCGTGGCTCCGGCGAGCTGCGTCGCACCACGANCGGCCCGGACGGCAAGCACACCGAGGAGCGCATTCCGTACCGCGACCTGCGGCCGATGATCAAGCTGGTCGACGAGAACGGCAACGACCTGTGCCTGGCGGGCACCGATATCCCGGCGCAGTATTTCCTGCCGGCCGGCGCCATCGTCAACGTCGCCGACAATCAGGAAGTGGACGTCGGTGACGTCATCGCCCGTCTGCCGCAGGAGTCGTCCAAGACCCGTGACATCACCGGCGGTCTGCCGCGCGTGGCCGACCTGTTCGAGGCCCGCAAGCCCAAGGAGCCGGCCATCCTGGCCGAGATCTCCGGTACCGTCAGCTTCGGCCGCGATACCAAGGGTAAGCAGCGCCTGATCATCACCGGGCCGGATGGCCAGACCCACGAGGAGCTCATTCCGAAGTGGCGGCACGTGACGGTGTTCGAGGGCGAGTACGTCGAGAAGGGCGAAATGATCGCCGACGGCGAGCCCAACCCGCACGACATCCTGCGGCTGCTCGGCGTGACCGCGCTGGCCAGCTACCTGGTGAAGGAAATCCAGGATGTCTACCGGCTGCAGGGCGTGAAGATCAACGACAAGCACATCGAGGTGATCAATCGCCAGATGCTGCGTAAGGTCGAGATCACCGAGCCGGGCGACTCCCGCTTCCTCAAGGGCGAGCAGATCGACCGTGCGAAGGTGCTGGAGGAGAACGACCAGCTGGTCGCCCAGGGCAAGCAGCCGGCGTCCTACGCGTCCGTGCTGCTGGGCATCACCAAGGCCTCGCTGGCGACCGAGTCGTTCATCTCGGCGGCGTCGTTCCAGGAGACCACGCGCGTCCTCACCGAGGCGGCGACCAAGGGCATGCGCGACGAGCTGCGCGGTCTCAAGGAGAACGTTATCGTCGGTCGTTTGATTCCCGCCGGTACCGGCTACGCGTATCACGAAGCGCGTCGCCGGCGTCGCAAGGAACGCGGCGGCAAGCCGGCGGCGCCGAGCTTCTCCGCGGCCTTTGCGGACGCGGAGGCGGAGGCGATATTCTCCGAACCGTCCGAGCAGAACGATCAGGCTCGTGGCGGTGAAGAGTAATTGACTAATGCAAGCGGCGCCGCCACTTAGGCGCCGCTTTTGTTGACAGAGTTAGACACCCTATCTACAATTGCGCACCTTCGACAGGCCGGTGTTCCGGCCTGTCGTTTGTTTTCAGCTAGGAGTGACCGCTTCATGGCTACAGTTAACCAGCTCGTCCGCAAAGGGCGGCAGAGCAAGGTCGAGAAGAGCAAAGTGCCGGCGCTGGAGGCCTGCCCGCAGAAGCGCGGCGTGTGTACTCGCGTCTACACCACTACTCCGAAGAAGCCCAACTCGGCGTTGCGTAAGGTTTGCCGCGTGCGCCTGACGAACGGGTTCGAGGTCACCTCCTACATTGGTGGCGAGGGTCACAACCTGCAGGAGCACTCGGTCGTGCTGATCCGCGGCGGCCGTGTGAAGGATCTGCCGGGTGTTCGCTATCACACCGTCCGCGGCGCGCTGGACGCTGCTGGCGTAGACAAGCGCCGCCAGGGTCGTTCCAAGTACGGTGCCAAGCGGCCTAAGGGCTAAGCTGTCACTCCCTCAGTTACCGATATCTGGGTAAGGCTATGCCGAGAAGAAGAGAAGTCCCGAAGCGCAAGGTCCTGCCGGACCCGAAGTTCGGGAGCGAAATGCTCACCAAGTTCATGAACATGGTGATGGAGGACGGCAAGAAGTCGGTCGCCGAGAAGATCATCTACGGTGCTCTCGATAAGATCGCCGAGAAGACCAACGGTGATCCGCTGCCGGTGCTCGAGCAGGCGCTGGAGAACGTCAAGCCGATGGTCGAGGTGAAGTCTCGGCGCGTCGGTGGCGCCACCTATCAGGTGCCGGTCGAGGTGCGTCCGGAGCGCCGTACCACTCTGGCCATGCGCTGGGTTTTGGAGGCGGCTCGCAAGCGTAGCGAGTCCACCATGGCCCATCGTCTTGCCGCGGAGCTGCAGGAAGCTGCCGAGAATCGCGGCGGCGCTGTGAAGAAGCGCGAAGACACCCATCGTATGGCGGAGGCCAACAAGGCCTTCTCGCATTATCGCTGGTGACAGCGGGAGTAGTTAGTCGTGGCACGTAAGACCCCCATCGAGCGCTATCGCAACATCGGCATCATGGCTCACATCGATGCCGGTAAGACGACGACCAGTGAGCGCATCCTCTATTACACCGGTGTGTCCCACAAGATCGGTGAGGTGCACGACGGTGCCGCGACGATGGACTGGATGGAGCAGGAGCAAGAGCGTGGTATCACCATCACCTCCGCTGCCACCACCTGCTTCTGGTCGGGCATGGATCGGCAGTTCGCCGAGCACCGCATCAACGTGATCGACACTCCGGGCCACGTGGACTTCACCGTCGAGGTGGAGCGTTCGCTGCGCGTGCTCGACGGCGCCGTGGCGGTGTTCTGCGCGGTGGGTGGCGTTCAGCCCCAGTCCGAAACCGTGTGGCGTCAGGCCAATAAGTACGGCGTGCCGCGTATCGCGTTCGTCAACAAGATGGATCGCGCTGGCGCCAACTTCGAGCGCGTGCTGGAGCAGATCAAGAGCCGTCTCAATGCTCGTCCCATCCCGGTCGTGTATCCGATCGGCGCCGAGGACAGCTTCAAGGGCGTGGTCGACCTGCTGCGCATGAAGGCCATTTATTGGCATGACGAGACCCAGGGTATGACCTACGACCAGGCCGACATCCCGGCCGAGTTGCAGGCGAAGGCCCAGGAGCTGCGCGAGCAGCTGGTCGAGGCCGCTGCCGAGAGCTCCGAGGAGCTCATGGAGAAGTACCTCGAATCCGGCGAGCTGAGCAACGAAGAGATCGTTCGCGGTCTGCGTGCCCGCACCATCGCCGGCGAGATCGTGCCCGCGCTGTGCGGTTCTGCGTTCAAGAACAAGGGCGTGCAGCGCATGCTGGACGCGGTCGTCGAGTTCCTGCCGTCGCCGGTCGACATCCCGGCGGTGAAGGGGCATCTCGAGGACGGCAGCGAAGCCGAGCGCGTCGCGTCCGACGATGCTCCGTTCTCCGCGCTGGCGTTCAAGATCATGTCCGACCCGTTCGTCGGTACGCTGACCTTCTTCCGCGTCTACTCGGGCGTGGTCAACGGTGGCGATACCGTGCTGAACTCGACGCGCGGCAAGCGCGAGCGCCTTGGTCGTATCGTGCAGATGCACGCCAACCATCGTGACGAGATCAAAGAGGTGCGGGCTGGCGACATCGCCGCCGCGATCGGTCTGAAGGACGTCGTCACCGGCGATACGCTGTGCGATCCGAACAATCCGATCATCCTTGAGCGGATGGACTTCCCGGAGCCGGTGATTTCCGTGGCGGTCGAGCCGAAGACCAAGGGCGACCAGGAGAAGATGGGTATCGCTCTGGGCCGTCTGGCGCAGGAAGACCCCTCGTTCCGCGTGCACACCGACGAGGAGTCCGGTCAGACCATCATCTCCGGTATGGGCGAGCTGCACCTGGAGATCATCGTCGACCGCATGAAGCGCGAGTTCAAGGTCGAGTGCAACGTCGGCCAGCCGCAGGTGGCGTACCGCGAAACCATCCGCTCCACGGTGGAGCAGGAAGGCAAGTTCGTGCGTCAGTCCGGTGGTCGCGGTCAGTACGGTCACGTCTGGATTCGCATGGAGCCCCAGGAGCCGGGCAAGGGCTACGAGTTCGTCAATGCCATCGTTGGCGGCGTGGTGCCGAAGGAGTACATCCCGGCGGTCGACAAGGGTATCCAGGAGCAGATGCAGAACGGCGTGCTCGCCGGCTTCCCGGTGGTTGACGTCAAGATCACGCTGTTCGATGGTTCGTACCACGACGTCGACTCGAACGAAATGGCGTTCAAGATCGCCGGCTCCATGGCCTTCAAGGAAGGCTTCATGAAGGCCAATCCGGTGCTGCTCGAGCCGATCATGAAGGTCGAGGTGGTGACGCCGGAAGAGTACATGGGCGACGTCATCGGCGACCTGAACCGCCGGCGCGGTGTCGTGCAGGGCATGGACGAGAGTCCGTCCGGCCGCGTGATCACCGCCCAGGTGCCGCTGAAGGAAATGTTCGGTTACGCGACCACGCTGCGCTCGATGAG
>JGI26049J44785_1000955_pt1 | contig 15309 bp, 21 predicted proteins | sample HigsolmetaGSP11D_FD_44785 | JGI IMG/M metagenome (IMG submission 44785)
AGAAAAGGCAAATCAAGCCAAACAGGAAGCAGTTGAGCAGGCTGAATCCATTGCGGAACAAAAAAAGCAGCTGGCGATTCAAGCGGCTATTGCGGATGCTGAGACAAAGATAAATGCAGCAAAAACAGCACTTGAAGCTGATATTGCAACTAAGGTTGATGCGCAGTGGGTAAACGGCCAGCTTGTGTTAAAAGAAAACGCAATTACAAAATCCAACACAGCGCCGGTAAACCCAACGGTAGGTCAATTGTGGGTAGACACATCTATAACGCCAAACGTTTTGAAGCGTTGGAGCGGAAGCGCATGGGTGAAAGCAAGCCCAACAAGTGCGGGAGAGGTTGGAGCATACACAAAAACAGAAGTGGATAATGCGCTAAACTCGAAAGTCTCGGTAACTCAATATAACACGGACATGAACGGTGTAATCACGAGACTAGACAGCGCAGAAAGCCGTATAACTCAAACAGAAAATGAAATTGCAACAAAAGTCAGCAACACGACATATCAGCAAGATAAAGCGGCTTTAGAAAACGACATTTCTGCGCTAGAAACCCGCATGACAAACGCTGAAACATCCATCACGCAAAACGCTAATCAGATTGCTCTAAAGGCTAACAAAACAGACGTTTATACAAAGACCGAGATTGACGGTCAGTTTAGCACCGTCAATCAGCAAATCTCTCAATTGAATGCAGAATTGAGTGTGCAAGCTGGGGAGATTGCGACGAAAGTTTCAAAGACAGAGTTTGAGAGTTTGCAGATTGGTGGTAGAAACTTACTAAGAAATACCGACTTTAGAAGCGGTTCGTCCTACTGGATATTAAATAACGCTACAATTACTCCTAATTTATATAAAGGTTATACAGGATTGACTAAACCTGTGCCCACGTCAGGTGTGAATGACACATATGCAGATTTCTTAGCCGAACCTAACGTTCAATATACGCTTAGTTTTTATGCGAAAGGTAAATTTCAAGCCTTTTTGATTCCTATGAAGAGTGAGGCTCCAGGATGGAATCCAACAGACAATTATCATGACAATCGTATTTTTGTTGATTCTCAAACAGATTTTACCTTAATAACTAAAACTACACTTGTTACTCCTCCTGACACTAAGCGTATAAGAGTGATTTTTAGAACAGAGGCAGGAAATCCATCTATTGTTTATATTGCTTTACCTAAAGTTGAAAAAGGCAACCGCGCCACAGACTGGACGCCAGCGACGGAAGACGTGCAAGGTCAAATCGACAGTCTCGGAACACGCGTGAACAGTGCCGAAACCTCCATCACGCAATTGTCAAATCAAATACAACTCAAAGCGAACCAGTCGACTGTTGATACGTTGGCGAATCGTATTAGCAGCGCTGAATCGACACTAACGATCCATACGAATCAGATTGCAAGTAAAGTAAGCCAAACTGATTTTAACGGCAATACAATAGCATCACTCATCAACCAAACCGCAACTACTATAAAGCTTCTGGCTGAACGAATAGAATTTGCCGGTCATGTTTTTGGAGAAGATGCAACATTCAGCGGAAACATAGAGGTTAGGAAAACAGTCGATAATCAAGTGTTTGACAATATGTTTAATGGTGATGAATTTCGATTTGTAAAATTTAAAAAAGGTATAACGAACCCAAATACTAAAAACATCGATTTATCTCAAGTTGAAAATATGGCAAAAATCTTTTATGACGGTGTCGCTTTCGCAAATTCAAGTCAGTCTATGGGTTTAGGATTGAGCGGCATTACTCATAGTGGTCTTCTGAACGTGTATGCGAATCGGATTGCGATGAGCGCAGTTTCAGCGGTAGAAATTACGTCGCCTGTTAGTATTTGGGGAAATACAGATGTTTGGGGATCGCTTACAGCCGACACTCTGAAATCCAGAGATACTATTGAGTTCGGGGCAGACGGTAGGTTGGTGAATGATGGGGTAACGTCATGGATTCAAGGCAATGAAATAAGGGCTACGAAATACAAAACATCGGCAGACTATGTAAATTTTAGAGCAAACTGGGTATACGCGGAGTCTTTGGATATAAATACTGGGGTAAATTTGTATATCAGACCCACAAGTAGCGGGAATTTGAGAGTGACCGCTACAGGAACAACTAACAATTGGAGACCAGTTGAAGCGGGGGGATTTGAAAACAGATCGCAGGCAAGTATTAAACAGGATATTGAGTTATGGACCGGATCGGCGCTAAACATAATTAATCGGGCGCAGATTTACCAATATAGATTAAAAACAGATGTTGCAAACGGCATTGATAAGTTAAAATATAGCCTAGTCATCGGAGATGGATTTAATACACCTGAAGAGTTTCTATCAGTGAGTGGTGAGTCTATAGATGTATATGTACAAACAAATATCAATACAAAAGCAATTCAAGAACTAGACTATAAAATCAATGATAACAAAGACGAGATTGAATGGCTTAAACTCGAAAATCAATATCTCAAGCAAAAAGTTTCTTTATTAGAATCAAGAATTCAAGAACTGGAGGCGAAAATGGCATGATTGTACGAATCGAAAATGGAAAATTAGCACAAGTTATTAATCTTCTATATGATTTACCTTTACGGGGGAAACAATCACGTTACCGTACTAAATTTATAAAATTATTGAATGCTCAACTTGAAGAATATCGGCAAGATTTCGAGCAGCTGCTTAAGGAACATTGTCATCTGGATGAAAACGGTGAACCAATTGTAAAAGACGACAACACATATGATGTCAAGGACGTCGAGGCATACCTCAAAGACAAAAAGGAACTGGATGAAGAGGTGTTTGTTATTGAGAGTGTAAGTAAACAAGACATGCTTAAGACGGTAAAAGAGATTTTGATGAACTGTGACCGCGAGTTCAGCGGACAAGAAGCAATGATATACGATTATATTTGTGAAAAATTTGAGGAAGCTGAAAAAGAGGAAAAGAAGGGAGATAAATGATCATGAACATTCAAATTACCAACATTAATATTCATTATCAAGATGGCAATGTTGCTGGTGTACAAGTGTATTTCACGGGTAATGATGAGGAAAGAGCAATCAACTTGAATGGATATGTCCCGCTCACAGCAGAAGAATATGTCGGAAATGAAGCAATCACAGAGTTATCGAAAATCGTAAGACAAAAAATTAATGAAAAATTAAACCCTGCTGAATAGGTAGGGTTTTGTTTTGACTAAGAAAGGAGTATAAAAATGGAGAACATCATTAAATATGCTTCAGCCGGAATCGGAGCAGTGATCTCATTTGCGTTTGGGGGATGGCATACATTGTTAAGTATCTTACTAGCATTCGTCGTAATAGATTACGTATCAGGATTTTTTGCAGCAGGAATTGAAGGAAAATTAAACAGCAGCACTGGAATGAAAGGGATCGCCAAAAAAGTGGCGGTCTTTTTTGTTGTTGCTGTTGCCCACATGATGGACGTTGCGCTAGGTTATGACGGCCATATTTTGCGTGATGCTACAATCTTTTTCTTTTTGGCAAACGAAGCGCTGTCTATCCTCGAAAACGCCGGGAGAATCGGTGTTCCGGTTCCGGGAGTGCTCAAAAAAGCTATCAACATTTTGAACGAAAAAAGCGAAGGAGAGGGTAAATGATGGTGAAAATCAAAAAACAACTGGTCTCAAGCCGTAAGAATACCTATGACGGCATAAATGGACGTAAATATATAACCATTCATGAAACAGACAATACGAATAAGGGCGCAAATGCTCAAGCACATGCAAACTTGCAGTCGAGAGGAAATTCAAGATCAGCTTCTTGGCATTGGACAGTTGATGACAAAGAAGCCATACAATCTTTTCCGCATACGGTGCGCTGTTGGGCTGCTGGAGACGGGAAAGGCGACGGAAACTATAACTCTATTCATATTGAAATATGTGTCAACAGTGATGGTGATTTTAATAAAGCTGTTGAAAATGCGGCAGAACTAACAAGAATGATTATGGAACAAGAAAATATTCCACTATCGAATGTGGTTCAGCACAACCATTGGAGTGGAAAAAACTGCCCGCGCAATTTGAGATCTGGTTCAAAAGGTATTACGTGGAATGATTTTTTAAATATGGTTGTTGGGAAAAAGGTTGATACACCGAAAAAAGAAGTTAAGCCTGCACAAACAAAAAATAAAGCGAATCTCGTAGTTGACGGAAAATGGGGAAGTGAAACGACAAAGGCGCTACAAAAAGCGTTAGGAACAGTAGTAGACGGAGTTATTAGCAGCCAACCAAGGAACCACGTTACAGAAGCTATTTACAACGGAATTACGTTTGGAGACAAAGGCAGCATGGTAATTCGAGCGTTGCAGAAAAAAATTGGCGCTAAGGTTGACGGGAAATTGGGTCCGGAGACAGTGCGAAAATTACAAAAATATCTCGGTACGCCGGTTGATGGGAAAATCAGCAGACCAGAATCTTTGATGGTGAAAGAATTACAGAGAAGATTGAATGAAGGTACATTTTAATGCATAAAAAAAGCACGGTCATCAAGCCGTGCTTTTTTGTTTTTTGGCCAACTCCAGCACCTCTTGTGCTGAAATCGGCTCTGTAACAAATGTTTCATGATTGACACACTGACATATGCCCAATCCGAGCGATTCGGAAGAGGCACATGCTAATGTGTTTCTGTAAAACCCTCCTTCTATGCTTCCGTCAATATAATCGGAAGCAATTTCTCTTCCAAATTGATTTTCTATTTCTTGAATCACGAGATAATTCAAGTTTTCTAACAATTTTCTTTCTTCTTCTGTGATGGAAGAAAGAAATTTTTTTGTTTTGTTTAATTCCTCCTTCCATTCTTTCATTTTATAATATTCATCTCCGTCTATGACCTGGAACGGCTCTTTGATGTAATCGTGCTGTATATAGAACCGTTCCTCCTTTCCGAGGTTAATTTCATTACCAGTAAGTTTCTCGTTGAAATAATGCTCAACGAAAACCGGAACTGGTAATGCATTTAAATCTGTTTCTGTTTCTAAAACAATTAGGTCATAGTATACATGGCCTCTCTCTACATAGTAGAGATTTTTGTAATTTTTTTCTTCAAATTTTTTAAACCATTTTCTGTTTTTAACCATTCGACTTTGATTCATTTTAATTCCTCCTTGAGTTTTTTATTAATCCTTCCATCGCACCGCCGACCATAGGTCAGCGATACTAGCAAGGATTAATCTTGCGGTCTCCCCAGCTCTTCCCAGAGCTGGAGAACGCCTTCGTAATCATCCTCGATGGCCGGGAAGTTTCCCGGGTCTCGGTCAATTTCGCTGACTGCATCCGGATTGTACCAGATATAGTCAGCCTTCTTATTTTTAAAGTCGATGGTGACTAAGCATACATCACCATCTTTGACTTTTTCGAGGCGATCAGCGTCCGCCTCGAAATATTTTTTTGCCGGAACAATAAATTGTACTTCATTTTAGGGAATCACAATGGTATTCCCCATTCCGTCCTCCCATCCGTCAACCTCTTCCCCGGCATCTAGAGCAGAAATAATTCTGTTCATATCTTCGATGTCTGCTGGAGTGATACTAGCGATCACTTCTCCATCTTTCACGATCTCAAATTCATGCAGATCATAATCAAATTCTACTTCCCGCACTTCATATCCTTTTCTTTCCCATTTTCTCATTTGTGATTCCTCCTTGTTTTTTGTTCCTCATCAACCTTACATCTTCATTATACAATTATATAATTATATGGTCAACTATTTTTTATAAAACTTTTTAGTCTTTCTAAATCTTCTTTCCAAAACAACTGTACTTTCCCTTTTCCAGTACCATACTCTTTGCAAGGGGTTATCCGACCTTCTCTGATGTGATGCTGGAAAGCTACATTGGATAGACCAACATATCTTTCAGCTTCCCTCCTGGTCATGATTTGCTGCAAAAATTCTTCTTTAGTCATTTTCATCTTGCTTGTCCTCCAGAATTGGATTGAAATATTTTTCTTCTGCTTCTTTTCTAGCTTTTATAGCATCATCTTTATTATCAAAATATCCTAAAGTAATCTGTTTACCCTTAAACCCGATGTATGCCCGCCATTTTTGGCGACTCTCCATCCAACTTACGCCTTTATGACCACTTTTATTATGTTTGTGTAGTTTAGCTTTTAACGCTGTTTTTCTTGTCCCATCCAAACGATCTTGATTTATATGACGTTTAACCCCAGCATCTCTTTTACTAACTCGTTTACAACCGCAACTCTTGTAATGACCTGCCCGTAGCGACGCCCCTGTTACAAAAATTGTGTTCCCACAAGCGCACCGGCACTCCCAAAGTAACGTATTATTTTGGCCGCGTTTCTCGCTTAATTTAACGACAGATAAATCACCAAACCGTTTACCCGTTAAATCAATACGTCTTGAGTCTACACGTTTAACCATATTATCACCTTAAACACATACGCTTTTTGGGGCCCAAAATTCATTTTTAACCTCTATTTTTCCGTTTTCAAAAGTTGCGATCGCTTCAATTAAGTAAGCTTTTTCAGTTTCCTTTTTAATTTTGTAAATTGACTCATGTTGGATTTGGTGCACAAGGCTTGGATGTTCGAATGTTTTCTTGATAAACCAAGGAGCAATACCGGCAATGCGTCCACCTTTTTTATCGCGGATTTGTTTGTACATTTTCCACGCCAATTTCAATGCTTCTGCAAAATATTCTTTAGGTCTTCCTCCGAATCTTTTAACACCATTTCGAGCAATTTTCCAAGCGTTGTTCATAACCGATCTCTTGGTTAATTTCATTTCCATTACCTCCTCTTGTTTGTACTTTAATTATATAATTATAAAATTGTATAGTCAACACCTTTTTTAAAATTTTTTTGCATAAAAAATCCCACTATCTTTAAACGATAGAGGGATTTATACATCTTCATTCAATTTATTTATATATTCTTTTAAAACTTCATTTACTGTATGTTCAATTTGTTTTGATATATATTCTTTTAGTGTGTCTTGCATTTGCAAAATTTCAATTAATTTTAAGTGTAATGAAACTTTATCAGTAGCATTTAAATGATCTATTTTGTTATTAGTGTTTAGTTTATTTCGAGAAAATGTCATTATTTGATCAAGTTTTGCGTATGAATCATTGATTAAATTAGGATAATCTGCTTTATATAATGGAAGATGAAAAGATTTTAGATTTTTTTTATTCCCTTTTTTGTCATATAATGAAGTAATTGGGCATAGGATTACAGTTTTATTTGGAGTCTCATTATCGTGTAGTATTAAGGCTGGATGCTCACCTTTTATAGTATATTGAGGTTGTGTCTTTTCTTTTGGAAAATAGAACCAAACTATATCTCCTTGTTGGAACTCTNTAGACAACTATTAGTCACCTGCCAATTTCTTCACTCACCTTGCTCATCTTGATATTTTTCTAAAAAATCATCATCGTCATAGTCAGGTTTTTGCATTTGTTTTAACTTATGTTTTTGTCTGATTTTTGAATTTTCAATCATTTCCTGAAAACTATATCCATTTTCATCTTTGAATCTTTGTAAAGCGATTTCTAGTGGGGAAAGTTCTTTTCTTTCTTTGGGCGTTTTGTTACGAATCAACTCCTTTACCGTTAACATATCATTTTTCTCCTTTCCATTTTGTGCATTGCCTGTTTTCTGCTTACATTCTTGATTGTTGTCCTTATTGTTGTTCTTTTTCATGATCTCACCCCATACTATTTATATTCAACAGTATGGGGAACTTTTGTATTTTTTATTATATCAAATTGACTTTTTGAAAAATAAACCCTAATTTTGGCGTAATATTGCGTTTTTAAAAGTAAAAATCGGGAAAAAGCTTGTCAAGCAAAAAATTTCGTATTTGAGAATTTTTTTGCATTATTTGCATAAAAAATCCCCTCACTCGAGTGGATAGGAAAACAGATGTATGTCTGGAACATCGGTGAGCCAGCACATACCTTTTAAATTCGGTAGATACTCTCTATTCTTTTCAAAACATGAAATATGATAGAAGACATTGTTTTGATCGAAATAAAGCACTTGAAATTTCTCAAACGCTTCTCTACATATGGGGCAGCGCTTATTCATGTGATCACCTCTGTTTTTGCCAATATTTTAAAATAGAAGTGATGAATTTGAAAAATCACGATAATTGAATTATCTGAGCTAGATCATGCAGAAAAATTTAATTTTCTATAGAAGAAAATGAAATTATTTGTGAAGAAAAATAAAAAATCCCCCTTTTAAAAATTAGGAGGATATTTTTTCATATTCGCCGGTCTTCTATAATCCCATTTACCTTCATTTATATCCTTTTCAATTGTTTTAATATATTTCTTTAGTTCAACGGGCATCTCATCACTTTCCAGCTCATCCATTGTAAAAGTAATCATTTGAGCGCCTGCAAAGTCCATCACCTGAACGTGTCTTTTGGTGCCTTTGAAATATGTAAGCATAATGTGATATCTACCTTGATATTGACCATATCTGCCCATTCATTTCACCCTACTTTTCGTTTCTTTATTGGACCAATTGAAAGGATGTTCGATCGCTTAAACGTTCGAAAAGTTTTTCGAAAATGACAGTAAGCACGAATGTATTTATCATTAAAGTCTTTAACCGTAATGAATCTTTCTGTTATTACCCCTTGATCGTTCATGTAGATCATCCTTAAAGCAAAACCGCACTTTTTGGCATTCAGCAGCAAACCGTTCATGAATTTCACCTCGAAAAAAGAACATTTGTTCTTATTATAACCGAATATACGTTCTGTGTTAATAATTAAAATTAGGAATTAGAAATGAAATATGGACAAACAATATTTTCATATCCTCCTATAGGGAGGATTGATATTTCATGAAAATTATCGTTATTAGAGGAAAGAATATTTCTAAAAACATACAAAATTGCTATGATTATATATTGAAAATGTACGGAGGGGGATGCAGTAATAATGATTGCAATCTATGCAAGAGTGAGTACCGAAGAACAAGCGTTAAAAGGGAGCAGCATAGAAAGTCAGATTGAGGCATGCATCAATAAAGCAGGGACAACCGATGTTCTGCGATATATAGATGATGGATATTCAGGAGAATTGTTGGAACGTCCTGGATTGAACAAGCTTCGTGAAGATGTTGAAAAAGGATTAATCGATAAAGTCATTTGTTATGATCCTGATCGATTATCAAGAAAACTCATGAATCAATTGCTTATTGATGATGAATTTCGGAAAAAAGGAGTAGAATTGGTATTTGTAAACGGAGAATACGCAAATACTCCTGAAGGACAGCTTTTCTTTTCTATGAGGGGAGCAATAGCTGAATTTGAAAAAGCAAAAATTAAAGAACGGACAATGGGAGGGAGGAGACAAAAAGCTAAAAAAGGTATCATCATTAAAAATAGTGGATTATACGGATATACATATAATAAGGAAAAAAGAACATATGAAATCAATGAAGATGAAGCAAAAATTGTACGAATGATTTTTGACTATTACACAGAACAAAGATTCCATGGAATTAATAGTCTTGCAAAACATCTGACCAAAATCGGTGTTCCAACCAAAAATGGAGCCAAAGAATGGCATAGACAAGTCGTTAGACAAATCTTAATGAATGAATCATATACGGGTAGATATTATCAAAACAAATGGAATACTGAAGGGGCATATGTGAGAAAGCAAGCCGGAAAAGTCGGAGGAATGCATTTGCGAGAAAAAGATGAATGGATAGAAACGAAAATACCGGCTATTATATCAGAAGAGCAATTTGCAAGAGCGCAGGAATTGCTAAAATACGCAAGGAGAAGAACCGAAAGTTATGGTCGTCATCAATATCTTTTGTCAGGTTTGGTCCGTTGTGGTCGATGTGGAGCGACGATGAACGGAAAAAAGACGGTCAGAAGAGGAAAAGCAAAATATGATTATGTTTGTAGAAAAAATTATGCAGGGGCAAAAAACAAAGGCTGCGGAAGACAAATGAGTGAACAAAAGCTTGATCATATTGTTTGGAATCAGGTTTTAGAATGGCTAAATGATCCTGAAGAATTAAGCAAATATAAACCGAGCGACAATAAACAATATATATATGAAGAAATAAAACAAATAGAAACAGAGATTGAGAAAACAAGAAAAGGCCGAAAACGGCTTTTGAAGCTTGCAAGCCTTGATGAGGAACTAGAACTTGAAGAGATCAAAGAACAATTGAGAGAACTCCAAGAGAAAGAAAAAACACTAACGGAACAGTATAGCGAATTGCAGAGGGAATTGGAAGAACAAAAGAGCAACAATAACAATAATGAAATACTTTTAAAAGAGGCTCTTGAATACTTTCTTAAAAACAAAGACGATATAACTTTTGATAAAAAGCAACATATAATAAGAAAGTTAATTAAAGAAATTGTAGTTGTGGATGCTGAAACAGTTTATATTTACACGTACTAGGTCGCCGTATGGGGCGACCTTTTGACATCAAAATTTCGTTTTTGATATCAAAAGGGTACGTCATGGAGTTATTTAGGAACGAATGTTTGGTTTGGCAATAAAAAGAAAAGCCCAAAAGGGCTATTTATTTAACAATTTTAACATCTGATGGTTCAGCACTCATGCCAGGAATGGTAATATTTGCGCCAATTGTACTTTCATAAGAAAAATTACCTGTTATGGTACCAAATACTTCTACAATATCATCTTCAACTGCATCAGTTGTACCATTAACCAATACTGCCATTGTATCATCATAAAATCCATAACCTTTATTTGTAATATTCACTCTTAATAAAGTTGTTCCGTTTTCCTCTAACGCTTGAATCACTTGTCCTTTGATAAAATACGGTTCTCCTTTATAGTTATCAGCATTTTTCTTCAAATGATTGTATGAAATTTGTTTGGCATTTTCTTTTCCTTTGTTGATTTCCTCTTGTTTCTTCTTCTCTTCTTGTTGTTTTATGTATTCTTGCGCAGCTTTAGAGTGTTTCACACTAACAGTCACTTCATTATCGTCTTTTCCTTCTTTGGAAGCATAAAAACTATAGTCTGTTGCCAAATTAACATCTACTGAAAATGTTCCGTCATCATTTACTTTTATATCTTTCTTTTCCGTATCTTCTGGATTTCCTAGCCCAACTGTATCAAATGTCATGACAAGTTGAGTTCCAGGTTCAGTTTTTCCTGTGATGGTTGCAACTGCTTTTTCATTTGTTTCATATTCTGTTTTGTCTGTTGATAGAGAAACTTTTGGAAGCTCTTGCTTGTCTTGCTCCTCTTGTTCTGATTGATCATTATTTGTACTAGCCGTTTCGCTATCACCAGAAGATACACTAATTGAAAAAAGAACCATACCTATACATAGACTTACCACTGGATAGAGAAACATTTTTTTCAATGATGCAATAGGTTTGTGTTTAATTTTTTTAACAAAGAATAAAATAGAAGAAACAATAAGATAAATAATCGATACAACAATGGCGAAAAATCCCAACAATCCTAAAATAGCAAACATAAAGATCCTCCTTAATAACTTATATCATTTGAATATCAATTCTAATATATATTAATATTTTCCAATTTTACTCCTAATAATAACTTTATATATACCTCTCCATCTCCAAAGGAATCCCATTTTCTCGCAAAATATCATATTTGGTTTCATAATCTTCTAAATTTTCTCCGTGTAAGAGGAGATGGACAGCGAATTCATTTGCCTCACGTTCGATTTTGTCTTTTGAGAATAAAGTATTCTTATGTAAAAAAGGTGTATTCTCATCTTTGTGAAGAATAGCGTGTCCAAGTTCATGAGCACAAACAAATTTTTTTAAATAGTCTTCTATATCGGAATTAATAGTAATAACTTGATGACGAACATTTTTCATATAGAACCCCAATGTTTGACCAAGAGGAAAATATCTAATAATGATATTTCTGTTTTTTGCAATTTCAAAAGGATTATTTGTCCGGTGTTTTTTAATCTCTCTATCTAATGTCCGTATAATCCAATTCAAGAAACTCACTCCTAATCTTTACGGTATTTTTTGGGAGTGAATTTTTTCTTAGCGAGTTGTTTTGTAAGTCTTAAGTTACTTTCGATCGCTGCCTTAACCAATTCTTTTGTTTCCTCGTCCATTGGCTCACCGTCAAAGGCTAGAGCTGTATCTGAATCCATGCTTTCGAGTATTTTTTCAAGTTGCTTAGCAATGTCTCGTTCGTCTTTTGCCGTTAACCTAGGAAGATTATCTTTATGGTTTGATGGGTTATTAGATCTTGGGTTATCAGATCTTCCAAGTAAATAATCTGTTGATGTTTCGAGCACATCAGCCAGTAGAGCTAACATTTCATTCGAGGGCGTGCTATACCCGTTTTCATAATTACTAATTGTTCCTTTTGTAGTATTCACTTTTTTTGCTAGTTCTTCCTGAGTATACTTTCTAAGTTTTCTCATATGTTTAAGCCTTTGGGATAGCATATCATCACCCTTTTTTAAATGTACAAGTTTATTGTACATAAATTAAATTAAATTTAAACAATAGTACAAAAAAATTGTACTTTTGTATTGACATACAAGTTTCTTGTACATATAATAAAAGTACAAGATATTCATACAACAAGGTGGTGAGACATTGAAAAATACCAATTTAATTAACTCACGTAAATCCAAAGGATTAACACAAGAGCAATTGGCCCATATAGTAGGATGCAAGGGTAGACAAGCCGTTTCTAACTGGGAGAATGGCTATTCAACTCCTCCGTTAGCAATTGCTCTAAAGGTTGCAGAAGTATTAGAAAAAGATGTTGCTTTTTTATTTGGACATAAAGTACAAGAAACTCATACAAATTCAGCCTAAGATAAAAAGCCGCAACTATTTTCTAACTTCATCCTTGCGGGAGGTGATCTAATGAAAAAACACTCATCGATGAAAGTCATAGTCGTAAAAGGCGAAAACTTTGAAAAAGTCGTCAAAGAAGCGCAAAACCATTTTTTTGATTTCTTGACACAATACACAAAAGAAAAGGAGGCGTCTTGATGAATCAGTTGCAACCAGTTCAACAAAAACTTGTTGATTTTAATGGTACTGAGATTATGGCTATTCAAACTAATGATAAAAAGATTTTTGCTGGCGTTAAATCAATTTGCCAAGGATTGAAATTAGATCCACGTCGTCAAAAAGAAAAATTACAATCTCACTTAACGCTTTCAAAGGGAGTGGCAACCCTGACACTACCTACGAATGGTGGTATGCAAGAAACATTAGTTATTGATATTGATTTTCTTCCACTTTGGTTGGCTTCTATCAATCCGGCTTTAGTTAGTGAAGAAGTGAGAGAAAACTTACTCGACTTTCAACTTAAAGCAAAAGATGTTCTTGCTTCTGCTTTTATTAAAAAAGAAAATGTAACTCCACTTTCAAAGGATCAAGCCCTTGTTACAGTGCTGCGGACAACAGCTGATTTAGTCGAAAAACAAGATTCAATTATCAAAGAGCAGCATGAAATTAGAAAGTTAGTTTCGCAGATTGATAACAAAGTGGAAGAACAAATTACTCTTGATCATGGTGAACAACGCCGGATTCAAAAATGTGTTGCCACGAGAGTATATGAACTTGCTGATGATCGCGAAACAAGATCCAAGCTTTTCAGAGAGTTGTATCGAGAAATCAAAGATAGATTTGCTGTTGCAAGTTACCGGGATCTAAAACGTCGAGATTTATTTCAAGCTATCTGCTATATAGAGAACTGGATCCCGAAAAAGGTTTCATGATTATCTTAACTCTTATTCGTGTATAGAAAAATATACCAATTAATACAAAAGGGGGAATTTATTTGCAAGCGCAATATGTCGGTGAAGCCGTCGGCCGGCTTCTTGAAGATGAAGAAATTCCAGGTGTTCAGCTGGCATGGGATTTGAACATATCTGAGCAACTGGTTTCCCATTACAAAAACAATCGACGAAAGATGCAACCAGACATAGCAGAACATTCAATAAGAAAACTAGATAACCCTTTTTACATCATGGAGATACTACATAAATTCTCGGATCATTGTTCACCCCCGGTGTTTCGAGGGAAGTCAGTAGAAGAACATCGATTAGCCTTTGAGGAAGTGACAATAACAGAGGCTTATGAAGCAATCAAAACCCTTGAGGAAGTAAGTCTTGTTAAGTCACCAGCACTTGTGACACCGGAAGAAAGGCAACGTATCAAAGATACAATAGGAGAGTTGTTAGATGTTGAAGCCTGGGCGAGGAATTTAGCAGCAATTCTTTGCTCAGAGTACAAAATATCATGGAAAGAAGCATATAAAAGCAGGATACCAACTTGGAAAGCGAAAGGGTGGATGGAATGAACTCATACGAAAAACGCTACTACAAACAGATGACAAAAGAAATGGAATGTGTACGTGATCTCCTTATTGAAATTGAAGGAAAAATGATTAATCAAAATTATGATTTAGCGATATCACGCTGCTACGACATGATTCGGTCATTAGAGACTATGAAAAAAATTCATACGGAAAAACAATTCTTGGATGCATTGGTATCAGCAGGTTTCAGGGTCTTAGGGGGTCGATGATGATGGAACTCCATCACATCTTGGCTTATGGCGGTTTGTTGTTTGTGATATTTGGAAGTTTCATTGTTTGGAAAGAAACTGAGAAATAAAAAAAGCAGCAAGCAAAAGCTTACTGCAAATACAGTCTACTTTCATTGTATGACAGGGCTTTTGCCCCTGTCAATATGGTCGGGAAGAAAAACCCCCTATTCCGCACATCTCCCACTCCCCACTTCCTGGCCATATTGATGCGGGCAACTGCATCAGGGTAGTGGCGGAATAGTAGACGCAGGGGAGGTCCGGTTAGCCAGCTGGCCCCGCGTGAAGCAACGCGTGCAGGGTGCAAATCCCTGCCTACCCTTAAAACCATCAGAAAGGGGTGAATTGAATGGACAAAAACGTGAAACATATTGCGTACTACACAAGAAAGGTTGCAGAACAAGGCGCAATACATCCTACCAAAAGGGATGGACGATGGTTTCATCGTCACAAAAGACTTTTGAATTACAAGAAAGCCTTACACGCGAGAATTTCAAAGGAGGTCTAAATATGTTAGAACATCCATCTATCACGAGAACAATGAAATACGGCTATCCTGAGCCGGTAGATTCTTGCCATTGGGGAGTAGATTACTTTGGAGACGAAATATTGTTCGGTGATGACATTGTGGATGTAGGTGGCGATATCGTCCTTCAAGAGAACCTCGAAAAGTATTTAGAAGATGTTTTGGGTTTTAAATTTAAGATTGCAAAATAAAAGCTCACTCTGCCAAGTGAGCTCCTAAAAA